>Ga0123352_10010179_pt1 | contig 14759 bp, 15 predicted proteins | sample TergutLab28metaG_FD_89700 | JGI IMG/M metagenome (GOLD analysis project Ga0123352, IMG submission 89700) | Labiotermes labralis P1 segment gut microbial communities from Petit-Saut dam, French Guiana - Lab288 P1 | ecosystem: Host-associated > Arthropoda: Insects > Digestive system > Gut ... | reverse complement strand
TTTTTAATGCTCCTCTCATAGTTGTTTTTGTCAAGGCTGAAAGATTTGCTTGACAAGCGGACCTGAGAGATGTTAAGATTATCTCAGGTCTTTTTTAGGACTTGTAGGGGGTTGCCTGTCTGGTTTGTTCTGGTCAAGGAAGTGTGCCAGACAGGCAACTTTATACAAGTCATTTACAAAGTAATATGTAGGGATTTGGCTATTGCCTTAGCCCTTATTTATATTTTACAGGCAAGAGTTACATTTGTCAAGTCTTTTTTTGAAAATAATTGGATATTTTTGCAATAACCCCACCACACACCAATCCCACACCCTGGTAGGGGCGGGCATTGCCCGTCCCACTTATGCAGACGATAGCGTTAAATCCCAAGCAATAGTGCCAGCAGACATGGGACGGGCAATGCCCGCCCCTACCAGGGTGTGGGATTGCGTGTAGTTGTCAAAATTAATTTAATAAATTAAATTATTCCTATAGGATAAATAAGTTATTGACAAGTATTCTTTATTGTGATATAATTCACACAAAAGGAGGTTTTACATATGAGTAATTTCCCAAAATTGACAGCAGAAGATGTTAAAAAATTTGCCCGTGAAGTGGGTGCAGACCTTGTAGGCATAGGTTCGATTGATAGATGGAAGGACGCACCAGGCGAGCATAGTCCGACCTCCATAATGCCCCGTGCAAAATCCGTTATTGGTTTGGCTTTTCGTGTGCATCGTGGAAGTTTCCGTGGTATTGAAGAAGGGACAAGCTACAGTACATACACCTTGAGCGGGTCTGGTGACATTAACCGCATTATCGCACCAATGGCACAACGCAGGGTTGCCAGCTTTATTGAAGACCATGGGTATGAAGCCACGTCATTTATGTATTATGGCAAAGACCTGTCAGGTACAGATGGGGTGGCTGCTGTTGATGCAGACGGCAACCTAAAACCCGCCCCAGAAATGTTTATAAATTTCCGTGTGGCAGCGGTTTTATGCGGTATGGGCGAAATGGGTCACAGTGGTATGGTGCTTACCCCTAAATTTGGACCTGCCCAGCGTTTTTACTTCATATTTACAGAAGCTGAACTAGAAGCAGACCCAATTTTGGACGGACTTTGTATTAAATGTATGCAATGCGTTAAAGGGTGTCCAGCACAGGCTATTAGCAAAGAGCGTAGTCATGTAATTGATATTCCTGGGGTGGCAACCATTGCAAGGGGTCAATTAGATGCTGTTAAGTGCCGAATTGCCCACATTGGTGGTGGCACAAGTCCTTTCGCCTGCGATGCAGTTAAAGCATACGCACAAAATGTTATTAATGGTGACGGCGAAAAATGTGCAGACGGAAGTCCTCGCCCAACCTTTGACGAAATTAACGAGAATGTCACCAATAAAGTAGAATATGCTGCCAATGCCGCAAAGTTCAAGTATCCAAGCGGTCTATGCGGTGCGGAATGTGTGCGAGCTTGCATTGCCATTCTTGACAAAACCGACCGTTTAGAACTTAAATTCCATAATAAATTTAGATAATTTGCAGGGCGGGGCTTGCTCCGCCCCTTTTTGCGTGCCATAAATCAACTACACTGGGGATGATAAAATGAAACTGTACATAATGCGTCATGGAGAGTCCTACTCCAATATAAGTGGCAAAATGGTGTCATCACAAGACACGGAGCTAACTTCAAAGGGTATTGCCCAATCTGAGGCAGCAAGGGATTTTCTTAATATAAATTTCGACTACATATTTTCAAGCCCATTAAAACGCGCCAAGCAAACGGCTGAGATTTTGGCGGGCAACACGCCTATACAAATTTATGACGATTTGCGGGAAATGGAAGTTGGTTTGCTAGAAGGCAAAACATGGGCAGAACTCGAAGAACAGTTTCCTGATGTGGATTCTGGGCGGGGCTTATCCTCTGTGTCTTTTCCTCAAGGGGAGAATTTTGAGGATATATTAGGCAGGTGTCGCAGTTTTATAGACCAAGCTTTGACAAACCTTCCGACAGACGCTAATGTGCTTATCGCCTGTCACGGCATAATCAAGCGTGTGTTGGTAAATGCCCTACTAAACAAACCAAGGGAATGTGTTGACCATCTAAATTGGTGTGACAACACAGCTTTTACACTAATCAATATGACTGATACACCAAAAATTATCCACCTTAACCATTGGCAACATTTAGAAGCTGACAACCTCCGCACAGAAGGTTTTCACACATGGGGATACTTGTCCGAGCAGGACTATACCCTAATGAACTAATTTAAGGATAGGGCGGTGTTAAAGTGTCGATAAGTTTTTGCACAATTGCCAGCGGGTCGTCGGGGAATTGCACTTATGTTAGGGCGGGTGATACGGCGGTTTTGGTAGATGTTGGGCTTGCTGGGCGTGCCATTGTGGAAGGCTTGCAGGCGAGGGAAATTGACCCATGCTCGATAACCGCCATTTTCATCACCCATGACCACAGCGACCATATTAAAGGGGCGGGTGTAATATCCCGCCGTTTTAACTTGCCCATTTATGCCACCGCAGGCACATGGAATTATGCAGAGCGTTATAAAATCCTAGGCAAGCTTAACCCTGCCAACAAAATGGTGGTACGTAATGGTGTCGCCATCCACTTAGGCGACTTGCAAGTGATGCCTTTCACTTTACCCCACGATGCCAGCGAGCCTGTGGGTTATAGTTTTACAACAGACCAACACAAGGTTGTAATTGCCACGGATTTAGGTCATATTAACCCCCATGTTGCCAGCCACATTTCGGGGGCTGACATTTTGTTGATAGAGGCCAATTACGATAAACAAATGCTAGAAACGGGTTCATATCCCGCCCACCTAAAACAGCGGATTGCAGGGGCGATGGGGCATTTATCCAATGTGGACTGCGGTGCATTTCTAGCAGACATTATTTGCGACAAAACAAAACATATCTTTCTAGGTCATCTAAGCCAAGAAAATAACCGCCCCATGATTGCATATGAAACGGTTAAAAATATTTTGCTATCCCGCAAAATTGATGCGGGCGGAAAGATTGGGTTATATGTAGCAGACCGCCATCGCCCCAGTGCCTTGATAACATTGTAAATGGCGTTCTATTACGCCACCAGCCAAGACAGTAAGCCCAAAATGGCGAGATGGGCGGGATAGAACGCATAGAAGAAGTATTTCATGCTGGGTCCCCTCTCTCCATCATAAGAGCGTATGCAGAATATAGACAAGAAAGTGCCAACGGGAAACAAAAGTCCTGCCAGAGATACAAGGGGGTCGACCTCTACATCTGCATATACCATGGCTTCTTCCATTAACCCTGGCAACAAAAACTCCACCATTGCAATGCAACCCACCAAAAGCAACATAAAACCAAGGTTATAAATACCTCCGATAGCTGGGGGGACGGTGCGTCGCAAGTTCTCTTTCTGCATGACATGGTATAACAAAATCATCACAGGTCCAACAATGCCCCAATCGGCAAGAAGACTAATTAGCGTATATGGGATAAACGCAACCCAAAACACTGCCCCGCCCTTTGTGTGGTCGTATAACATAAGAAATAGTATGCCAATGGCAAGGACAAACATTATGTTAAACATAAACCATACACCGAAAGCCCACATATAAAAGGGTTGGGACACCAATGCAAAAATCCCTATGCGAAGGGCATACATCTTTGCATTGCGTGTGTGGCGATACCCCTCAACAAGCAAAAACGCCATAATAGGAAATGTAAAACCACCCGCCAGTTGGAAAGGGAAGTGCAAAGCTACGGGAATGGCATCCCCAAGCACAATGGCAGCGTGTTGCAATGCCATGCCCACAATTGCAATAATTTTTAACGCATAAGCATTCATTTTAACTCTCCTTTAATTTTTTATTATCTTCTTCAAACAACTTCCTTGCAGCAGCGGGGATTTTATTTTTTGCCTTTTTCCATACGTCGGGGCATACTTCCAGCTCCCTCCCAAAAATGCAATTGGAAAGACCTTGGACAATACGTCTATTTGCGTGACCGTGGGGGTTGGTTTTGTGGTCGCTCCCGTCCTCGTCCCCCATTCTCCCTATGAAGCTGGCAAGTGTGCTTGTGTTTTTGTGGTAAATCATCTCGACCAGCTTGGCTCTGTATTCTAGTTCTGCACTTTCCATGTCGGGGAAGTTTTTTAAGTCATGGAAATGCTGGGCTTCATGTTTCAGTAAGCCAACTTTGAATTCTGATGACAGTGTGTTGTACTGACCAGCAAAGTAATTTGTGCCTGTGGGCGTTACCCAGCCACCAGCCCCCACTTTATCCCATGACAAATAACTCGCCCAGCCACGGGTGATGACACCACCCATCCTAACTACGTCAATTTCTACATTGTCATTGGGCAATTCCACTTTAACTTTGCTGGAGGCCTGCTTTTTCCATAGCATTATGTTTGGATATGGAAGCACAACGCCAAGCATACCGTGATAACCCTTTTCCTTGATAAAATTATTGACGGTTTCAACCAAGCTATCCCAATCACTGACATCAGGGAACATAGGCAACAGTTTTTCAATCAAGTGGTCTTTGCATTGGTCTGTGGTGGTTTCGTTTGTTAATGCCCATTTCAAATAATCCTCATATATCCGCAAAAGTTTGGCGATGCCCTCATCACTTGCTTTTAGCAAGTATTTATCCCCCTCAAAAACCGCTTTGTATTTGGTGAGCCACTTGCCACCATCCGAAACGCTGTTAAGGTAAGCAATAACTTGGTGATAATCGCCATTTAAGCAAATGTTCTTAAATTTCTGTTTGTCAAAAGGCTCCATTATTAATAATTCCCTTCTGCGATTAGTGCCAGTACGGTTTCTAGTGCGTCCATGCCTTCACGGTTAAAATGATGGGGTTGTGTACCATATTCCCACGGTCTGCCGTCTGCACTGACGATATATGCAGTATCGTAGCGTATCAAAAAACCTGTGTTAGGCAAGTAAAAATATTGAGAGCCGATGCCCCCATCAACCGCTGCCCCGCCTGTGGTTTCGCCAACAAGCGTAGCAAAATCTGTTTGGTGAAAAAGCGAGGCGATGTGTTGTGTGGCGGAAAAGTTATTATAGTTTACTAAAAGCCATACTTTTCCGTTGAATGATGCTGTACGCTCTGGGTCTGGGTATATTGTAAATGTTCTTGGAAAATAGAAATCCATATTGCTTAAATCTGCGAGAACATCATCCGATAAAGTGACGTTCGGAAAAATTTCCTCAACATCCTCAAGATTAAAAGGATGTATTTCAAAGATATTCTTAACTCCACGCATATGTGGTCTGTTGTAAGCGCCGTCTTTGTAGAAGTGATGGAAGGTGGTTTCCATCGGTTCGTTGATAAGTGGGCTAACCACTGCATCCTTAAATATGCGTGGAAATCCCCCAGTAATATCACGTATATCTATTATCAAATGCTCAAATCCTGCTATCTGACTGTAAAATTCATCAACAGCCAGCTTGTTTTCTTCTAGTATTTCGGGGGTCGCTCGGAAACTAAGGGTCGCATCGTAAAGGAATGCTATTCGCCCATCTTCTATTATTCGTGTTTCCAAGAGATGGGTGTCGGGGTCTGGTGGCTGATATTCCAATCTCAAAAGCTCTCCAAAGTAGTCGTATGTACGCCTTGTCGTAAGCGACCAAGGTATTACACCACGGGTATCTTGAAAAAAGTTATAACTTGCCACGGATAAATGACCTACCCTCTGTGCGTGGTCAAAAAAATCCGTGCGTAATATATGCCAAAACACAACATAATCAAGCTCTGTGGATGGGTCTGCTATATGTTCTCGCAAATCCGCACCAAGCTGACGCAAATCAACCCCTTCACGCCTATACACAATGCCAAAGGTTGGGAAGTTTTCTTCCAAGGCTTGCATCAGGTAATCGAAGTCCTCTAAGAATTGTTCACGGGTTAGCTGGGGCGGACGGCGAAGATTGGCTTGGCGTTCTTCCAGGGTTAGCTCTGGTGTCACCGTTTCCAGTATCACGGGTTCTGGGGTCTGCACATATACATCTCCCTGCGGAGTTAGCAATACAGGCAACAAAATTATCAACGCTGAAAATAATGCTGTTATTAAGGTTATTTTCAAAACCGATTTGCGTTTTTCCATGGCTAATCCTCCTCGTTGTCCTCGTTTGGAGTTTCTGCTTCGAGGACTTCCGCAGTGGGTAGTGTTTTGTCACCAGCATCCAATCGCTTGCTAAAATATTGATAGGCGAAAGAAATACCCACCAGCACGCCACCAATGATAAAGTAAGACCAAATGCGAAATTCTAGGGGTAGCATAGCAAGGTCGAAAAAGACCAGCTTCAGCACCGTAAGCAGGGAAAGACAAAGACCCGCACGGCGTAGCAGGGACGAATGACGAACGAAGCCTAATATAACGAGGATTAAGGCGGTGGCAATATAAGCAACGCTTAACCAGAAGCTGGCGAAGGTAAGTCCAAAATCTAAGGTTAGGGTGATTGTAAATGCGGTGATGAAGTAGGTGGATACAACTATGGGTAGCCATTGGGGGCTGATGGTTTTACGTGTAACCAGACGCTTGGTTATGTTATGCACCACCAAAACCCCAGACAAATTAGCAAGCAACAAAATTGCAATTGCTATAGCGGTGATATATGGAAGCTGGTCGAGAATTGAAGCGTAAGTTGCGTTTCCAACCACGCTAGATAATAAAATTGTCGCAATACCTATAATGCCAAGGGTGATACCCAAGGCTTCCGATGCTGAAGATTTTAACCTTGGAACTTTGGTTATGGCAATGGCGTAAACCGCCGTAAATGCACCAAATAGGGTTGACACTAAATGTTCCACAGGGGTGTATGCGGGTGGAAGGTTTAGAAATAGCCTTATTGCCATAAAACCAACAAAAAGCCACAAGCCCACAAGCGTGGCACATTTATATGTTTTTTGTAAGTGTGTTTCCAGTTGACTTTTGATTGCCAACATAACCAAAACAACTAAACTGCCAGCAGTTAGAGATGCTGATTGGATGGTGATGTAAAACCAATCCACTGGCAAGTTAAACATAAACATAAAAACATCCGCTGTGAAATGCCACAATAAAGCGATACCACCCACCACTGCACCTGCTATCACAAAGCTACGACTGGGCTTGGTTATGCCAAAAATCGCAAGCCCTGTCGCCAAAGCCACCAAACCAGGACTAACCCACATATAATCTATTTGTAGTATTACAAAGAAGATGGTAAAAGCTGCCGAAGCCACTAGAAGCATGAATGTCATGGGTTTTGCATCTTCAAACTTACGGCTTACAAAAAGACTTGCAAGCCCATAAAACACCGCCAAAACAGCAACTACAAGCCACGCAAAATCCCACCAGCCCCACATATGCAGGATGTTAAAAAGCACGATGGAACCAAAGAAAGTGTTTACGCCAACCAATGCCACATCCCATGGGGTAAATTTAATTTTGGTTAGACGTGTGGAAATTATTGGGATAATCGTGTAAACCAGCATTGCAAAACCAGTATAAATAATCCCGAAAATACGCCCGTCATCACCAATATGATGGGTTAGTAAGCGAACACCAGCAATGTTTAGTGTCAAACCCACAAATGTTGCGACCGTCCACTTATTGCGAAGGGCAACCACAAGCGCAAGCAGGTTAAACATGACAAAATAACCCATCATGCCAAAAATTAGGGCTTGGTCTGGTCTGGTATCCATTAATGTGGTTAAAATTGGTAGGTATCCTCCAACCAGCGTAATCGCCAACAAGGTTTGTGATTTGTAGCGGGTTGACAAATAAAATGCAAGGGCAGTTATAACCACACAAATGCCAAGGGCAGGATACATAGGTATGCTTTCTTGAAAGAAATGCCCAATAGCAAGGGTGACATAAGAAATCCCCAGACCGCCCGCCGTCAAACCCATCGAAAAAACATTTGGACGACGGCGGTTCATTATCTCGCCAGCCACCAAAAAGCCAACACCAAGCACAAAGGCAACCCAAATATGACCCAAACGCCCAGCGGCAATTGTACCCACAATCAACAACAAAACACCTAAAGCATTTAGTATGTTTAAGCCTATGTAGCGTTCCATATTTTTCTTTTTGGCAGAAGCCGCAGGCGGTTTACCCAAACTATGCGACAGTTGGTTAATCTGATAATAATACGTACGGGCAATTGTATCCCTTAGCTGGTACACCTGCGTTTGCAAGCTTTGCATCCGCTGACGCACACCACCTTCCCAAGCCGCCAAACGGTTAAGCTCCTCCATAGCGACACTTCCAAAAGCCTCTCCTTCTGGACGACCGTTACGCAATTCGTCCAGTTGCTGGGCTTCCTCGTCTGTAAAAGACATACTTGCGGCTTGCTCTTTTGCATCGCTAATAGACTTGTTTATATTACTACCCAATTCCTCTATCAAACGGTGGGCTTCTAGGGCTAAATCCCCTCCCGCTGGGTTGGTATGTTCTCGCAATTGGTTAAGTCGTTGTTCCATATCTTTTTCCAAGGTGGTTAGGTGGTTCCGCTCCCAAGCACTGCCGTTTTTGAAAAACCAATCCAGGTTATGATAAATTTTGTTTATGACATTTGCCTTTTCATCAAAATATTGTTGGTACAATGAAACCTTTGCCACTTCTCCAATTTCTGGGTTTTTGCACTGCCCGTCAACATGACCAATAACCCTGTGCAAATGGTTCAGCACTTCTCTAACATTTTGTTCCATAAAATCATCCTCCTAGCCCCTTATTAGCTTGATTGTACCAACAAAAACCGACCGTGTCAATAATCATGCTAAAAAATTAACTAAATTAGGCTTGACGTGACTGCATAAGCTTTGCTATAATGGTAGCTGATTATATAATTTACTTGACCTGAGTAAGGGGAGGATAATTATCAAATATTTAATTGTACCAAAACCAATTTTGGATAGAAGCATGAATGTCTTGGCATATTGCTTTAGATACGAGTCCGCACATGATTATATTGCAGATTCGCCCGCAAGGGCATTTGACGGGGTGGTAAACCCCCCTGGTCTAGAAATCTTGGAAAGGGTGGGCATTGACGCTTTTACCAATGGCGTACCTCTTTTTGTACCTATTAGCAAATTCGCCTTGCTTTCCGATATGTCACAAAAAAGCACCCAACCTCCCGATAAAGTTGTGTTTTTATTTAACAACAGTGATATTACACCAGAAGAACCCTTTCTTAGCACCATACAAAACCTAAAAGAAAGAGGATATAAATTTGCTTTGGAAAATCCAAAGGATATTAATTATATGCACCCAGTAATCCAACTTTGTGATTATGTGATGCTCAGCTTTAAGTTTAATATGAATAATTTAACAACTTTCCGTCAATTGGCAACACAACACAGGCATATCACATTTGTGGCGGCTGACATTAATGGTTTGGAAATATTTAGTCAGCTTGATAAAACCAACTTCAAGTATTTCGAGGGGCGTTTTTATAATGTGCCAGTGGCTAAAGACCAGTCCACTATGTCACCTGTTAAAATTAACCGTATTCACCTGCTTAACACAGTGCAAGAACCCGATTTTGCCATCGAAAGTGTAGCAGACATTGTAGGGCGTGACCCCTCTATGTCTATCAGTCTTTTGAAGCTGGTAAATTCACCACATTTGGGTATCTCTCAAAAAATAAAAAGTATACAGCACGCCGTTGCAATGCTTGGTCAAAAAGAAGTGCGTAAATGGGTAACAACAGTAATTGCAAACCTGCTTGCAGAAGATAAACCAGGCGAACTTACACGCCTATCCCTTATGCGTGCCAAATTTGCAGAGAATATGGCAAGACATTTCCAGCTTGCTATGCAGTCAAATGACCTGTTTTTGCTGGGCTTGTTCTCCGTGCTTGATGCTGCCCTTGATATGCCCATGGAAGAAGCTTTGAAGATAATCCATGTGTCAGAAGAAATCCATACGGCACTGGTAGAGCGAAAAGGTCGCTTTATGAAGATTTTGAACTTTATCCTAGCATATGAAACAGCCGATTGGACAGAAACCAAGAACACCATGATGTTGCATGACATCGCTGCAGAGGATGTGTTTAACGCATATATGGAAACCGTCGAATGGTATGACTCTATACTCAACGAAACTTACGAAGACACTGACTAAAAACTTAATAACCCGCATGTTATTTACATGCGGGTTTTTCTTGACAGATTTATACATACAGTTTATAATAAACTTTGTGAAATAATATCAAATATATAAACTTAAGGGGGAATTTTGTGGGTAGATACTCATTCTTTCTTGTAATTGCAATGGCACTTGTTTGGATAACCCTAACAGAGACATTGGATTGGTCGGCACTTGCCATTGGTCTTTTAATTGGTGCTTTTTGCATCTACTTCTCTGATATGTTTTTGCCTAAGATAGAGGGTGGCAGGGTTAAATTTACCAAGCTTTTGCTGTATCCCTTCTATATCATCGGGCAGGTGTATCTGGCTGGTTTTGTGATGATAAAATACATCATCAAGGGTGCGGACTATCAAATGGTGCCTGTTAAAACCACATTAAAAGCAGAAGCCCTGCGGGTTATGCTTATGGATTCTATGACATTTGTACCAGGCTCGGTTTCTGTGGATTTGAATGACGACATAATCACATCCCTTTGGATTTTTGACAAGGGAACAGATTTGAAGAAGCTTGGACCAGACAAAGTAAGCGAACTTGCCAAGGGTGGCTTGGAAAAACAACTTGCCAAAGCAGATGTTGATGCACATGAGGGGGTAGAGAAGTAGATGGATTATTTTCTCGAAAATTTTCTTCATTATGTTATTTGGGCAAAAGTGATTATTGTGGCTTTTTACCTTATACATGTGGCAAAAGGTCCAAGTATCTGGGACAGGCTTTTGGGGCTTAACCTTATAGCCGCCAAAGTTATTATGATTATCATTGTGTTTTCATCCATAATGGACATAACCTTTTTGCTTGATTTGGCTATTTTGTACGGTCTTTTTGGTTTTATCGGCACAATTTTTATTGCCTTGTTTTTGTCACGCCACAAGCTGGGCAAGGTACGTACCAGTAAAAAGACCGATGGAAAGGAAGGTGAGGCATAATGGACTGGCAAATTTTAATTAGCAATATTTTGCTTGCCATTGGTTTGATTTTCATGGTTTTTGGTGTTATTGGTCTGTTTAGATTTAGAGATTTTTACCCACGCATACTAATGGCTTCCAAAATTGACACGGTGGGTATGATAACCCTACTTTTGGGACTTGCTGTTCGCCATGGTTTCACATTCTTCACCGCCAAGCTGGTGCTGATGATGGTTATAATTTTGATTTTGAACCCGCTGGTTGCTCATATTATGGTGCGTTCAGCTTATTTGGGTGGTTATGAATTAAAAGGCGAAATTACCCCAGATGGGGTTCGTGACGAGTCCCTAGAGGACGCAAACGAGGACTATTCCCAGCCATTTGAAACGAAGGAGGGCAGATAGACCATGAGTACGGATTATATCTTATACGCCCTAATGGCACTGACCCTTATTGGCTTAGCTTTGATTATGATTGAACGCAGGGTTTACCGCATAATAATTTATACCGCTGTGTTTTCCCTTATAATTTCGGGCATCTATCTAGTTTTAGGTAGCCCCGACGTTGCCATGGCAGAAGCCGCCATTGGTGCATATGCCATAATTTTTATGATTGTTATGGCAGAAAAATATTATAAGCGAGATAGGGTGGATGAGAATGGCAAGAAAAAACCACCTGTCAAAATCCCTAAAGGGACTGCGTCTGTGCCACAGATTTTGCTGGGGCTGGTTTTTGTTGGCGGTCTGGCTGTTTTATTTTTCCATTTTGCCCCAACGGGTATAGAAGCTAATATCGAGCTTCGTACCGACTATCTACTGCTTTCGGGAGAGCAAGTAGGTGGTCAAAACGTAATTGGTGCAATCCTTATGGCTTACAGGCTCTATGACACGCTGTTTGAAGCCCTTCTGCTGGTTATCGCCATTATGGCTGTCAGTCATCTATCTTGGCTTGGCAAAGATTATATCACAGAAGGTCGCCGAAGCGACATCCAAAAGGACAAAGTGGCGTTTTACTCTATCCGTATCATAAGCCCGCTGATTTTGATGTTTGGTATCTATCTGGTTGCCAATGGGCATATTTCTGCTGGTGGTGGCTTCCAAGGGGGCTTGGCAATCGCCTGCTTCTTCATCTGCCGATATATGATACACAATATTTACGATATGCCCGTTAAAAAGGTTTTGAAGATGGAAGAAATTGTTTTCATGGCTTTGGTTGTGGTGGCTGTTCTTACCATATTTGTTGGTAGTGACTGGGTGCCTTATCAACATACGGTGCTATTCCAAAACTTCCAGCTAATCGTTGCAAACTCGCTGGTTGGCGTTAAGGTTGCTTGTGGCTTCTTCATACTGTTCTACCGCTACATTACAATCGAGCGTAGTGAAAAAGTAGAATAGATATGACAAAACGTCTTGCGTACTAGGGCGGGCAATAACGGTTTTGACGAAACCCGCCCCTACCAATATATTACGATATTATCTATCCTGCCACCCTATCGTGGTAGGGGCGACCATTGGTCGCCCACGCTGGATAAACGTAAATGAGAGGAGTGAACGCCATGTTTGGCATGGCTACCATAGAATTTTTCGCAATTGCCCTGTTTTTTATAGCAATTTTTGGGCTTGTGACAAGCAACAACGCAATAAAATCCATTGTGTTTATGACAATCCTAAACGCTGCTGTAATAACCTTTTGGATTGGAATTGGTGCAAGGGAGGGGACGCTGCCCCCCATCATGGAAACCCCTTACCACATCTACATGATTGGGGAGATGAGCGACCCTGTACCACAAGCACTTATGATAACCGCAATTGTTATCGGTTTTTCCGTAACGGCAATAAATATCATTATGATGAACACGCTGTTTAGGCGTTACAAAACATCTGACTGGAAAAGCCTGTACAAAATGATGCGGGAAGAAACCGCAGGCAGTGGGCAAGTGCTAAGTGACATTGTTTTTGACAAAGATGACAGCGTAGAGGAAGGGGCGAAATAACACATGAACCAAGTATATGTTGACTTTTTGTCCTATTTTGTGATAATCCCTGTACTTATCGCTGTTTTCCTGTTTGTTTTCACTAAGAACAAGACGGCAAGGATTATTGCGATTGCCTTCCAAGCTATTTTTACGGGCTTTGTGGCATATTTGGTGACGCAGACCAGAGACCAAAGCCTTGTGACAGCCGTGGGCAATTTTGACGGCATTTTGGGTATTATGCTCTATGCCGACAGCATGGCGGCAATCTTTGTTTTGCTTACATCTGTGCTGTTTTTGGGCGTTTCCATCTACAGCTTCCATGAAAGCGACCAACGTAGGTTTTGGTGCTTGCTTTTCCTGTTGGAAGCGGCATTGGTAGGCTTGTTCCTTACCCGAGATTTGTTCAACATCTTTGTAATGGTAGAGGTTTCCACGGTTGTGGTTATCATTTTGATGATGTACTATCGTACCCGCAGAAATATGTTTACAGGCATGGTATATTTGATGGTGAACATCATCGCCATGCAATTGTACCTATTTGGACTGTCATATATTTACATGATTGGTGGCGGTTTTGACATCCCCCATTTGCAGGCGGTTTTCGCTGGCATGGACCAATCCGACCTTGTTTTGCCATATGCCATGATAATGACAGGTATCGCCTTCAAAGCAGGTATAATCCCTCTTATCAGCGTTATCCCTAAGGCAAGGTTGTACCCTGGTGCGCCATCTGCCGTGGCTGCGTTGCTGTCAGGTATACAAGTTAAAACAGCGGTTTATCTATTTATTCGCTTCCAAGATATGTTCGGTGGAATTGCCCAGCAAGAATTTTTCCTAATTGTGGGCATCATAACCGCCGCAACAGGCGTTATAATGGCAATGGCACAAACCGATATTAAGATGATTTTGGCATACCACACTGTGTCACAGGTCGGTTTGATTATGATTGGCTTAAACGCTGGCGACGCTTATTATTACAGCCACTATGGTGCTTTGTATCACATGGTTGCCCATGGTATTTTCAAATCTGCACTGTTTTTGACAGCGGGTATCATCCGCAGGTCTTACGGCACGGCAAATGTGTACAAAATACGAGGGGTGATGAAACGGATGCCCATTGTGGGTATAGCGTCCGCCTTCGCCATACTTAGTATTACGGGCGCACCCTTCTTTATCGGCTCTATATCCAAGTATTTCCTAACGGCGGGCAACCCCTATGGCGCCCCTCCTTGGGTGGAATATTCCATTATTATTGTCAGCGTGGGTACGATAATTTCCTTCATTAAATATGGATGGATGTTGCTTGGTAAAGACGACCCAGCACTAAAGGGCGACCAATTTAAGCCCGACAAGTGGAGGATTATCCCATCTGTGTTTCTAGCACTTCTTTGCCTTGGTGGCGGATTGTTCGGCGTGCAAGTTATGGATTATTTCTTTAACACAGGTATCACAACCAACCTGTTTACGTCATCTGCCTATTACGTGAAGGTTGCTATATTTGCAGGTTCTGCCCTCGTCGGCTTTATCATCTACAAATTCGTTGTAAGCCGTAGTAAGACCCTTAAAAAAATCGGCGATATGGATTTGACTTTCAAAACCATCGCCATATCTACTGGTGCTTTTCTTGGCATCATGTTGATTGTAACTGGATTTCTAACATAAAACAAAAACAGGCGGGAGCGAAATGCTCCCGCCTGTTTTTAGAACATATGTATTATACAGACTATAGAAATTTATTTAGAAAAATCC
>Ga0123352_10010175_pt1 | contig 14761 bp, 6 predicted proteins | sample TergutLab28metaG_FD_89700 | JGI IMG/M metagenome (GOLD analysis project Ga0123352, IMG submission 89700) | Labiotermes labralis P1 segment gut microbial communities from Petit-Saut dam, French Guiana - Lab288 P1 | ecosystem: Host-associated > Arthropoda: Insects > Digestive system > Gut ... | reverse complement strand
TATTATTATTATTATTAGTGTTTCATATTAACTTGTATAGTCAACCTACACTCTCCAAAATAGCTCAACTAGCATCAAGACAGCTCGCCTTGCCGAAATTCTCTCCACCTATCCCAATTCCTCACTATGGACAATCAGTAAATTTTTCCCCGTGCGTAAGTACCGCGACATGATGTGCGGGTGAGTGGATGTAAACGTTCAAGTTTCAAGAATTATTGATATTGACACTAGATGAAAACTTCACGCGTCGGTCACTTCATCACCGGTGGGAATTCGCTGCCCAATGACTGAGTCCAAGAACTGACAATGGCCAGGTTTGGTTCTGGGTGGAGTGAGGATCTTTTCTGTGTATCATACCACACCGGCTCAGAAGCTGACGCAGCTGATGAGCATAGGCAAATCTTTCTGCGATGGTTAGACGACCAACAAGCCAACACTCACCTTCAAATATTTCCGAGGTCAATTATGCTGTGGTATTGAACCGTGAGATCCGACGCAAGAAAACGGCAACTAACCGCCTAATATATGGCTGTAAACACTATCAGAATAATTTAATGTTACGGCGACACTTCCCCGTTGTGTTATCAATTGCATATATTTTCAGTATTTCGTCTCACACAACTTTACAACAGAAATGAATTGGAAACCAGAGGTAAAAATGTCCTTGTTCCATAGATTTATTACCAGTACAAACATTGACTTTCCCGAAGGGGAGATCTCCTTCCTAAATAAAGGTCCAATATACAGGGTCATAAAAGATGGACGGGATTTGAAACCGCTATAACTTAAAAAGTACTAGACGGATTTACACGTTTGGCGTTTGCAAGTAGGGTTATTTTTATGCAAGACGGAGCTCCTCCACACTTCAGATGCTTCGTGACTGACGTTTTAAATGAGAGGTTCCCTGATGCCTGGATTGGAAGGGGTGGACCAATACCCTGGCCACTTCGAAGCCCAGATCTCTCTCCACTTGATTTTTTCGTGTAGGGGTACATTAAGAACATTGTGTATGCTGAGAAGATCAGGAATATCCAGCACCTGCAAGACAGGATCACATCGGCCATTGAAACTGTAACACGAGACATGATTCAGAAAACGTGGTAGGAGATAGAATTTCGTTTGGACGTCTTCAGAGCTACAAACGATGAACATATTGAAATGTACTAAGGTACGTCTAAAACTTTAAACTTTTCTGATCATTTTAAGATGAAAAACGTGTAAATCCGTCCAGTACTTTTTACGTTATAGCGGTTTCAAATCCCGTCCATCTTTTTCGATGACCCTGTATAACCTTAATTATAAACTGAATGACTGGATAAGAACATCGGCTCTGCAAGCTGCGACTGCTAATTTTTCCATCCCAAAAGCAGACCAAGAACACTTTCGGTGGGAAGTTATCATAAATATGAATTCCTCATATCAAAGCCATTCACAATACTTAAACCACAATGCGTTAAACTGAAATAAATTGTTAATACAAATTTCCAGAACACAAAAAGTTACTCTGTTGATATATTGTTTCAAAATTATTATGTCGGTAAAATAGATTATTTTATCACTTTTAATCTGTTTAATATTTTAAATATAAATCCCACCAATAACTTCCAAAAACTAAATAATTATAAAACAATAATAAATAAAGAAGAAACCGAAATCAATAATTTAAATCATACTTCTACAAACATATTTTTCATGGCATCTAGTTGGTCAGGACCCCCTCATTATCGAGGCTTCACGATCACACTCAGTTACACCACACCCAACAGAACTCCTCTGGATGGGTGATCAGCCCGAAGTAGAGATCTCTGTCTGACAATATGCAACAATCCCAAGAGAGACCTTCTGCAATTAGTATTAGAATTTATTCGGCTTTACTCTGTGTTTATCAGTCATTTGATATATTTTTATTGTTTGTCTGTACATAAAAAAAATTCTTTGTTTTTTCGGTGTTTGTCCATCTGCTACTAAATTACAAAATTTTCATAATGTAATTGATCTTTCTGAAATTACTGTCGTGTTTCGTTGTTTCCCAGTTCTGTAATGCCCTGTTGTCATTGATTGAATTCGTATAGGACAGAATTTATATCCGTATTGTGACGGTCATATTGTATCAAAATGTCATCAATATAGCGGCGATCCCAGTGGCCGCGCAGTCAAAGCGTGGGTCTGCGTCCGCTGGCTTCCTGGCATTGTGGGTTCGAATCCCGTTGGGAGCATGGCTAACTTCTCTTCATTTCTACACCCGTCTTCCACCGCACTGCCGCGGACATTTACACACAACCAAGTGCACATGTTATGATCACACTGACCTTTACTAAGGAACATAAAAATATTCAGCGTTACAGTTTACAACATTCAAGAATATGTGAGTACATAAATACTTTGACTTTCGATTATTGTTTAACATTTTGAAACTCCGTATATTTCTAAACAGCACCGTACATTATTCTTTACTTTTTGCAGATACCAACCCACATCAAAGCAATACAACGCGAAGAACACATATAATTCTTCCTTCATCTACAAGGAGTCGCCAGAAGTTTTGATACTGGAAGCTTCACCCACCAACAGTACTAATACTGATCATACAAACTATATTCCCTTGTGCCTTGAATATGACCCGGTAATGTACACACCATATTGGAATTCTACTGCATACCAACGTAGTTTTTGAAATTTATAAACATATTAATATTTTTTTTTAATTTTTGTCTTTTACACTTCTTGAAAATTTTATGCACTTTTATGTAATTTACCAAAGTTTCTTGTAATATTTCGTCAACATTTCAATACGTATCTTATCTTTGTTTGTAAAGGGTTAGATCTCACTCCTGCTTACAATTGTGTTAAGTATTCACTACAATGTTTACATTATGGCCTTACGATGGCTTTAAAAATAAGCCGAAATATGTTGACTGATTAACATGCTTTGTAACGTTCTGTATGACGGCATACTGAATAAATACAGAATAATTTACTGTCGTTTATATTACTAAGGTTCTGGAAAGATAAAGCGAGGACTTTGCTCATACATTTGTAGAATCATTCACCCAAGTTGGCTGTTATACCAAAGCAAATCTTTTGAAGTTGACATTTACCTTTGTAGGGGACAGTTCACGTATTTGTTTTCTGTGAAAGAATAAATGAAAAAATGTGATCCACTGTGTCCTTGGTATGTTGCATTGTTTCTTCCAGCAGTGAGAACTTTCGCTCCAGTTGACGTAGCTGATCGCACTGTTTCAATAAGTCTTCCTGCACACCTCTTTGGCTCTGGCCTAAGACCTCACGCATCTCTATTCCTTTTTCCAAGGATTCTTTCCACAACTTTTCCTGATTTTCATTTAATAAACCGTACTTCACCCCAACCTCTCTGACTACTTTCGCCATTGCATTTTGCACCTCTTGTTCCACTTTGGTCAACCTGTATTCGTATATTTCTTTTAGCGCCCCTACTTGGGTAGTCAGAAGTTCTTGCTGTTCACACAAATCCTTCATCCTCCTCGATACCAGAGAGCCATTTTCACTCCCCCAAGCTCGAATTACTGTCTCTTGAACACTGTCGCTTCCCCTAGACGCTAATCCATTCCTCTTGGAAATTTGCTTCAGAGCAGCGTTGATTATGTCCCTAGACATAACTGTGTTCATCCTTGGTTCATTTTCGTCCAAGTAAATGCTTCCTTTCCTTCTGTTCGGAAATACATGCACTTGTTTATTTGGGTAACTCTTGAAGACGGAACACAAATTTGGTGTTATTATCGTTATGAATCTAGGGAATATCCACTTACTTTGAGCGGCCCCACATACCAGATTCTCGATGTTGGAGATGAGGCGCACTCTTGCAATTAAACTCAACGTTTCAGCGTCGTTCTTTATGGCCTGTGTGTCACTTACAGCCAGTCCACTCAGTAAGTTCAACAATATGACACTTATCAACAATATGAACAGTACTAGAATCACATGGCTTGTCACTGGCAGCAGATCAAATTTCATCTCGGATGCCTCATACTCACCATTCATCATCAACACTGACTTCATCACGGTCACCCACACGTTTTGATAGAAAAGTGAAACGCAAGGTGTGCGAAACATAGTGAAAACACAAAGGCTGAACGCTATTATCAATGGCGAATAAAATGACATGAACTTCACAAAGGTAAGGGACACTGTCTGGAGCATCTGCATCAGGATGGAGCAGTTGGGAATACAGCCAATCCGCAAGAGAAACTCAAACCAAGCCAGCAGCACGGCAATGGACGCACAGTGATGTTTCGTTACTTTATCAACCTGCTGCACACACAGGATGATGACCAGTATTATGATAGAAACACGAAGAAATGTGCTAGTTCTCCGGAGATACTGCTTGGTGACTGACAGAAACTGTGTAAGCTCTCGCATTGCAAACATGGCAACCATAACCGTAAGTCCCAATTTGATTCCCATTTCCAAAGTTGTTTCTTCAGCATTCGCAGACTGTGTTGTAGTTTCATTTGCATCTGACTTGCTTCTATTGTTGTGAAACGTTGCGTTTTCGGAATCCGATTTCACCCTGGTCCCAGATTGGTTGTTAGGTATCTGTACAAATTTATTGCTCTTTGAATTTTCAGAAGTAAATGTATTGTTTGAGGTTGTAGTGCTTCCTTCCAAATTTATAAAACACTTCACAGTGATATTCTCAAAGCCCTTTATTTCTTTTTCTGGATTTTCATTTTCTTTGCCCTTTCTTGGATCAAAATGTAAAGTTTTATTCCCGCACTCCGAAGTATTGGTACAGTTTTTTGGCCAGGCGTCGAGCCGAGAACAGTCATGAATAACACAGGACACTTGATCACATTTCAGGTTATTACCTGCGTCAGGACAGCTTTTTACACTAGAATAATCCGTTAAAATTACATGTGTCGTGAGAAAGCACAGGAAAGTAACATAAAATAGTAGATTTATATAGAAAAACGAGCGGGCATAATTCCATTTCAGATACAAAAAACTGGTGATTACAGGATGCTTCAACATATGGCGTAACCTTCTATCTTGGCTCATATATAAGAGCATAGGCATCTCGGCCATCCCTTTCTTACTTCTGTTACAACTCTTTGGTGTCAGAAAATTGTAGTTGAAAGTCAGTCTGAAATCCTGGTGGTGTGGCGTTTTGTCATTCGTCTCCAAACACTCATCAAAGAATCTTCTTAACGTAAATCTATCAATCTGCGACAACGGTGGCTGTCTAAACTTGGTGAACATCAAGTCTGCACCATGTTTCATCAGCATGACCACTGTATCTTGGTTCCCGTCTCTAGCAGCAATGTGCAATGCAGTTTCACCACAACCATCCATTAGATTGATGTCTGCGCCATTCCTCAACAAAATATCCGCCATCTCACTGTTGCCATACCGTGCTGCTACATGCAAAGCCGTGTTGCCCCATTCGTCAGTTGCATCTAAGTCGATCTTCTTGCAGACAGAAAAATCACCTTCCAAAAGAAGCACCAAACTTTGCAGAAGTACCTGATATTCCTCCTGACGCGACAGGCTGAGACGAGCAAGACAGTGCAGTGCTGTCCTCTGGCAACAGTCTTTGATGTTTCGGTCTACACGGTCCGCACTCAGCAGCACGTTTAACTGATCTAAATTACCTCTTTTAGCGACCATATGAAGAAGCGGTACATCTGAAACGGGGTTCACTGTGTTCACATTGGCTCCAGCTTCAATCAAGATTCGGGCAAACTCCTGTCTCCCCTCTAAAGTACAAGCCATTTCCAGACAGGTACAATAGTATGGTTCATCATACCAATAGTCGATGTTCACCGGCGTCTTCTGCAGTGCATCCCGAAAGGTGTTCACGCAATCATGTTGGATTGCAGCAAGCAGTCGAGTCTGAGGGTTTGGCGAATTCAGGTCCTCTAATAAAGGTGGTGGTAGGATTGTTCTAAATTCTGGATACAGGCAGAGGATTTTTTCACGTACAGTTTTCATTTCATCAGCACCCGAAGTCTCCAGATTCAAATGTTTCCCCTGATGCTGCAGTATGGTCCTAATTGTAGCTTTACATCTGTCATTTAGGGCGTGACTCAGAGCTGTATGTCCGTACATGTCAGGTTTGTTCACTTTGAGGTCCACCTTCTCCATCAATGATTTTATGCACTGCATGTATTTCTTTTCGAATCCACGATGTTTACAGGATTCCTTCGTTAAAATGTGGAAAGCAGTGCTACCATTTTTGTCCGTTGCGTTCACGTTAATCTTACTGTGCAGCAGAAGCATTGTGAGGACCCCATGATTACCTCCCATTGCAGCCAGATGTAATGGTGTACATCCGATATATCCACCTCCAGCATTTACATTAATCCTGTGGTCGGCTATGAGTGTTCGTACTACTTCTAAGTGCACACCTTTCACAGCCATATGAAGACTGGTCCAACCATCGCCGTCGACAGAATTGACGTCAGTCTTCGGGTTCATAAGCAGAGTTTTAACGGTCTCCAGGTTCCCTTCAGTTGCAGCTACATGCAGTAATGTACGGCCAAACGAAGCCTCACTACTTGTATTATCATTTGGCCACGACAGAGGGTATTGCAGAAATAAAGACAAAGGAACTCTTTCTGGTGTACAAGAACCAACATTCTTCATCTTACATGATGAGACTGTTAGGCGACGGATTCTTTTAACGCTGTTATCATCTTGTTCAGACTGTGGTGAGTCGTTTATGGATATTCTCGTACTTTTAGATGGGGGTACCATGATGAGTATATTCTCTGAAAAATAACCAATATTGTATCGATAAGAATTTAGTAGCACATAAAAAGGAAGGACTATTCTAACCTGCAATATACATATTTTTAAAACCCGTTACTTGTTATACTGTTATCATTTATGACCTGCGGGGTTAACATATTCGTATTGTTAATTCCGTTTGAAGTAATGGAGAACTATCTGTGCTGTGGAAAAATAGGTCATGATTATTGATCTGAGTGGCAATCCCTGCCTGGCAATTCATAGCAACAAGATGGGAAATATTCGTATAACGTAACACTGTGGTGAATTCAGCTATCCCAACAGCCTGATACAATTTCAACGAAAAGAGCGCTTCCAAGGCGTTTTAATGCGGCTGAAAACACTAAATTATACTTAGGTATTCATATAAAGTACCCGATATTTTTTTCCAGATGTTAATAAAATGTGGGGTGTATTGATAGATTTTGACATAAGTTCCGAACATCAAATTTCACATAAATCCGTCCAGTGGGAGCCACGCTGCACCTGAGGACAGACAGACAGACAGACGATCGGACACACTAACAGCATGATACCGTTTCAGTCGAAGGAAGTGCTCTTACAAGGATTTAATGTCGCAGGCAACAATAAATTTTACTTTGTTCTTCATTTGAAGTGTACTATATTTTTCCCCCGATTTTAACCAAATTTTGGTTGTCTCCATAAATTCTCATAGAAGTCGCAAATATCAAATTTCACGAAAATCCGCCTATTGTGAGTCGCGCTGCTACATGCGGAGAGGCAGAAAGATAGACGGATATTACGAAGGAAATAGGTGCTTATGCCGACAATACGAAACACCTAGAGTAAAATAAAAAATGTGCATGTGCATGTGCACGTCATTATAAAATATTGGAAGGGGTGGTTTATCGCCATACATTCTTAAGTTTGGCATTATAAACGCTGAATAGTAAGTATCATGCCCTGAAATGGCCTCCGGTACCTATTGAAGAGACTTACTACCCTCTTATAACTATAGCAATAATAATAATAATATGTCTCTCTCGAATAGTCTACAAAAGCTCGATCTACTTCTACACACCTTTATGTAACTACAAAAGACTGTTATACTCAATACATTTGCATTACTTCGAAGATTCTTAACTACCAGTGTATAACCACCTTGAAGTATCTTGTCCTAAACAGATAATGGCACCAGCATATCGTAAAACCTATGGAATAATAATAGTAGTAATATTTCAACGTCTGTTACTCATAGTAATACAGTACATTATTACTACATTATTACTATTTTATTATTCTCATAAATATGGTCGTATTAATTATTATTATTATTATCATCATCATCATTATGTGACTTGTCACAGGCCATTTCTACCTGGTACTTCTCTTGAACCAGCGGTGATCCCCATCACTCAGGCTTCAAATTTCAGACTGCAGTACTTTCCGTATTATGTGCGATGTTCAAAGTATAACTGTCTTTTCTAGTGAATCTATTGAATGTTTTGCTGATATGGCTTCCAAATTTTTCCTTACACTTTTGTTACTATTCCGGTGACTCCAATTATTACTGGTATAATCATACATTTCATGTTCCACATTCGTTGCATTTCTATACATAAACTCTTGCATTTAACTTCTTTTCTGCTTTCTTTTGCATGACATTTCTGTCTGCGGGTATTGTCACTTCTATCAGAATGCTTGTTTTCCCTCTTTTGGTGTTTATTATATTTGGCTCGTTTGCTGTAACTTCTGTGTCTGTGTGTACTGCTTGATTCCACAACACTGTAACACTTTTTTTTACATAATGGTTTGTGTGTGTGTGTGTGTGTGTGTGCGTGTGTCTACGATTTGCCTGTCGTTTCCATGCTTAGTGCTTTGCATAGTGAGTTAGCAAATGTGTACAAACATTATCGTGTCTCATTATGTACTCATTCTTCGCCAGAATTGGGCAACATGAGTTTAGGTGGTCAGCAGTTGTTTACATAACCGGCATTTATGTTCAGTTTCTTTCTTCTAAATTTTATTTTTGAAATAGTGTTTACTAAGTGCTTACTCTTGAACTGCCACCACTGAACTTTCTGTTTCTCCCGTAATGCTCCAAATTTTAGCCACAAATATGACTGTTCATGGGTATAGAGCATTTTATAACTTCTACCAGGTCGATGGATGGGGCAGGTTGGGGATTTGATTTTGGTAACTAGGAATTTTGAGGGTAAGAGTAGGTTCAGCACAGTCGCCCCAGCTAGTCGCCTCTTACGACCGGCAGGGGATTCCCTAGGTCTATTCTTATACCGGTACCTAGACGGTAATAAATTCTGTCTACATATTGTTGGCTGAAGTCATACGGATGGCGGCCATGCAAGGCTTTTTGGGACTGTTTTCTCTTGTCTTTGTTATTATACTGTTCATCTGTGTGAAGTTCATTTGCATTTGCGCGGACTAAGTCCAGCGGTGTGCACCTATCATCTGCTTTTATTATTATTATTATTTTCATCATCATCATCATCATCATCATCATCTCCTTTACGCAGGGTATTTATACTTATATTCCTGAGACAAACTATGTCCCTAGGGAATACAGTGTTGCAGCTATTCTGTTGTTACTATTCACGGTGCTTATATCCTTAGTTCCATTGTTAAATCTATTGTACTTTTACATTAGTACTTTCCGACGTGTGTGTGCAGTGCCCAATATGGCTGTTTCCTGTAGTTCCTTGACTTCATGTTTTCCTGGTATGTTGTTCAATTATTTTCTGAATGACTTTGAAATAGTCCCAGTCGCCCCTATTATTACTGGTATCACCTTTATTTTTACATTCCACATGCACTGTATTTCTATTGTAAAGTCTTTATATTTTAGAATCTTCTCGGCTTCTTTTTTAATCACATTTCTGTCTCCTGAGATTGCAACGTCTATTAGCGTACATGTTCCCTTTTCATTATCATGGATTATAATGTCTGGTTTGTTGTTTGGCATAATTCTGTCAGTTTGTAGTTGTTGATTCCACAATATGGTTACCTTGCCTCCTTGACTTTTTTCTACTGATTTTGGCACATGTTCATACCATTGTCTTTTTGTCCAATTGTACCCCTGTTTCCTTGCATATGCTGAAGTGCAGTTGTGCACACACTCTATCATGTCTTTTTATGTACTATTCTTTTGCCAGTATTGGGCATGCTGATATTATGTGGTCTATAGTTTCGTCAAATTGTTGGCAAAGTCTGCACTTGCTATCTTTCTCTGTGTTCAGTAGTTTTGTCGCATAATATTTTGTTTGTAACGCCTGGTCTTGTGCTGGCACTATTTCACTCTCAGTTTCTGCTCTTAGGTCTCCCTTCAATGGCCAAAGGAACGTGTCTTCTTCACTAATAAGCTGTCTGTCTATATTTCTAACGTACTGTCCATGCATTACTTTGTTTTTCCATTTTTCCTTAGGGACTCTTCCAAACTTGCCTTTGTGTGTTGTATTCCATCCTGTTTTGCGTCACTCTTCTCATTTGGTTGAATTAATTCTTCTGTGATCTCAAACTGGCCTTGTGGTTGTTATGTATTAGCGACAGTGCTCCTTAGTTAACGAGCACAACAAGGTGTGTTTTTGTAATTAGTTACTAATTAAACGCACAGTTGAACTGTTTTCCGAAGGTCACAGACAGATATTTATGTTCGCCATTACGTCATTCATTACAAGGAGAAGCAGAAATACCTGATGTCGCCAAGATGTAACTATTAACTGCGATATATCAATCACGTGCGTTAAACAACGACGCTATCACTTTCGAAGATAACTTAGCATCGATAATAGAGGAATACATTTGGAGCGATACTTGAATGATGCTGAAGGGGAAGCCCAAAGTACTCGGAGGAAGATGTCTCTTTGACACGTTCACGGTAAACCACAAGTGGTCTGACCTTGGATAAAGCTATGCTTTCGCAGAGAGAGAGACCAGTGACTAACCGCCTGAACCATCGCCGGCCTTGGTATATTATTCGGAGCATTAAATTCTAAAGATAAGGTGGCATGAAAAAACTGGTTAAGTATGACTCAGGTAATTATGCCTTGTGTCCATGACAACGTTCACCTTTTAATCATGCTGAGTTGTCTTACAGGCCGCCTATTCGTATCTAAGGACGCTTTAATTCTTACTTAATTTAGTCTAACAGCTGTGGCAGAGTCATGGACCAGTGGTGGACAAAGCTTCATAACCGCGGGCCACTCAACCGTGACTCAGTTGGTGCCAAATTCCACATATGGTTTGTAAAATGTAAATTTAATACGTATGTGCTAATATTACGTGTCAGTAATGGCCCGCGGGCCACTCAAGACAGCGTCGAACACCCCTTCTGGCCCGTGGGCCACAGAATGAGTAAGACTTGCAAAGACAATAGGTAATATAGGCAGCTTTACCTCTCCAATGACGCTGGGGTTTAAAATCCAGAAGGAGTTTCAATTGTAAAGTAACTTAAAGTGAAATCAGAATGGTGCAAAGAGGCCGGCTGTTAAGTGGTACAGCACAATGCGAAGCTGTTCCTACGCACGACGTCACGATAACTTATGGGGAAGAAAGGTATAGTTCCATGCATTCATCCTCGAAATAAATTGTGGTGAGTAAACAGCTTCATGCTTAGCCCGCTCTAATTCCGGTTAAGTACATCTCAGTACCCACTAGATACGAGTTTGGATGAACTCAGAGCCGGTAAGGATATAGAGGAGGTTAGAAGCATTCCTTTACCTGCCGGGATTCGCTCTCCTATTCTGTGCTCCTTCAAATTTGTATCGTGTGTATTGTTGTAGTTACCTTATGTGTATTTGTTGTATTGTGTGTGCATTGTTGTTTGTTTGTTTGTTTTTTACTTTAGATGCCGGACTGCTGGCTAGAAGTCAGTACTCGGAAGGTCCTGCGACCGGCCACCTCGACACAGGTTTTTCTTGGTTTCCCTTTGTCTATAAGCAAATGCTGAGATGGTTCCCAAGATTGCAAGTTGCCACTACACGCTTCTCATGTAGCCCTTCCGACTTAAATCTAGTAGTAACCAATTTCATGTTTTGTTTACATTTAAAATAACCACTGCCACCGGGTAACAACGCAATTGCAGTAAATAAATATATTATAATATTATTATTAACCCCTACACTAGTCATATTGTCAAATTGCAGACAGCGTATGAATGGCAGATCAATATATATTTGGAATAAAACAGTCGTGGCCAATTTTAAAATATTTTGTGAACTGAATGACGGACAATGGGTGCCTACATGCTCCGGACAGAGATTCGAAGGTGGGACCTAGCGAAAATGCCTAATCAAACATCTCAACGCATCTAGCGATGTAATGAATGCTCTACATTTTTTAGTTAGACAGTCTAAAATCGCCCACAGAGCTGCATTCGTCTGTTTCAGAATGTTCTGTGTAAGGTGTGTCAAACGTCGGGATATTTTCAAATCAGCCACTTTGAGTGAAAGTACCGTATCAACGTACGCACCATTATCAGCCGTTACGCCGCTACGAGCATTTCCATGCACGTCCATATTTGTGACCGAAAATGTTATGATACATATGTTTCATCGGGCTGAACAGATAAAAAGTAATGTACGTTTCAGATAACGCCACAATAGAAAAACATCCATGCGATCTGTGGACTCCATGAATCAATGCAAGACTTATTCTCTTGCATGCGATTACTGCTGTAGAGCATGTCTTTCTTATGCCCGACAAGAAGTCGTGAAGGGGCGAGAGATCTGGTGACATCGGAAGAGAGGTTCATAAAAAAAAGAAGAGTAAGAATTACGAAGGGCTAGTGTTTGCCAGAGGTGGGAGTAAGCGTGAAGGTTCGTTCGTAAGAACTGATACTGAGAGCAACAGAGCTAACTTGACACATTAAAACGCACATAGCGGCGTACAGGTTGCTGTTGGGCATCTGCTGATACAGAACTTTTACTCAAAATGATTCAGAAAATAGCATCCAAAGTTCGGCACACCTTATGCGGAACGCGCTAAATAGCATCAAATTTAAAAAAAAAAAAAAACTATTGGGTGGAAACTTTCAAAGTTGAGCCAGTACAAGCAAGAGAGTCAGTGTAGGATCAAAGGTATGAGGTAAATGGGCGAGGCATCGGCCTTCGACTGTCGGCAACGGCAAGAATTCCCGCTTTTTCACAGACCGACTCGAGGTCCACCCATCCTCTCGTTTAATAGGTATTGGAAGTTTCCGCTGGTAAAGCGGCCATTCACCTCAACCTAGATTTCAGGTTAATTCATAGTCCTATACCGTCACACTCAATTGCGTATTCATAAAGGCAAATTTCAACCTACAACAGGCCATTAAGGCTTAGAGGGGGAGCAGAGGTATAGCTCTACTCTTTCTTCAATCTCGGCGCTAGATGGGAGGGGGGTGGTCAACGCCCCGCTTTACCCCCAGAAATGACTTGGTACCCATTGTTTAGGAGGCTGGGTGGGCTCCAAGGTCGGTTTTGTCGGGTGCGAAAAATCTCGCCCCCACCAGGATTCGTTCCCAGCACCGTCCAGCTCGTAGCGAGTCGCTATACCTACTGAGCTATCGCGGCCTACTGCGCCTTCACATCTCAGTGTTTATTTAAGCACCAGAAGTTCTTCACTACGCTATCGTATAGCCCAACATTATCACAGGGGGACACGTAAAGCGAAGTGCCAGTCCTGATCATACATTGCGATCTTTGATTTTAAAGAACGTGAGTTTCTACAAAGACGCTGCAAATCCTTTCTTGAAAATATGACAATGCTTCTTACGATCAAAACTTTACGTACTTTTACTGAACCTGAAAATTCTTAATAGTGTTCAGGAAGTGTCAATGGTAGATGAATGACAAAGAATGGAGCGGGGTGATACTAAATACACACGAATTTTAAGGGTTCCGTGTTAGATTATTTACATTGATATACGCCAATGTAATTGGGACCCCACTACAAAATGTAACTGGACATTTTCTTACACAAATGGGGTATGCATTAAGGCCCTTATGTATGTCCTTCAAATTTGTTTGTTTGGAAATAGAAACAGAAATATTACACATGTAATAATTGCAGACTTGTAAAAATTAGGCCTCATTTCTAATAGAATTTCATTTCCCCAAAAGTTCTATAAACTCGAACAGTTCAATTAAAGAACATGAAGGGCTTTTGTGAACACTGAAGTACATGAGAGTTCGAAGAAATAGTAGACTTTCTACCCGAAACATGGAGGGAGTAAATCATCTGAAAAGTCGATAATTATTTACCAAGTTACAAAAAGTCGGAACCCACGAGGCAGTAATTTTCAAGGAATTTCCTGTCTATGTGTACAACTAAAATGTTTGGAGAAAACTCATGTACAAAGGGTCATTAACTTAGAAGCAGACGGTAAAGGTACCCGTAAGTACCCGCTGTAGGTACATACCGTGCATTGTATTCAATATTTCTGCGTCACGTTATTTTTAATAAACCAGTGTCAATGCTCTGTTTACCCAGCCTTAACACAACTGTATTTGTATGCACGCATTAGAATGCTCATTAAACAACACTATGTTCATTCGAGTGACAATTTTGAAGAATTTCAATTCTTACTAAGGCAAGGACTGCGTGTTCATTGTTCATCAGAACGTGACATTATTGCTCAGAAAACCCGCATTTTCTGCGTCTTCCGGTGACAAGTGTGGTGCTCAGGCAGAGATCAAATATACACTGTGCATGTAATGTTTCAGTGTAAGTGCTTACCAGTTTGTTAATTCGTGAAAACGAATTTGGTAGTGCCAGAAAATTTGAGGTTTGTGTGACCGTGCACCTCTGATACAATAATACAAACAACCAACCTGATGCAACAATAACAATTTATCAATAATTTTAATCAGCTCAACATGTTTCGGGCGATAATTTCGCCCATCCTCATGAGCACTAGACTGTGTTTACAGCTTGTGGTATAATGCACCGAAGATGCTGTCGGCCGGCAGCAGTGACCGTGCATTATACAACAAACTTTAACCACAAACTACCTATCAAGAGCATGGGAGACAATGACACC
>Ga0123352_10010174_pt1 | contig 14762 bp, 9 predicted proteins | sample TergutLab28metaG_FD_89700 | JGI IMG/M metagenome (GOLD analysis project Ga0123352, IMG submission 89700) | Labiotermes labralis P1 segment gut microbial communities from Petit-Saut dam, French Guiana - Lab288 P1 | ecosystem: Host-associated > Arthropoda: Insects > Digestive system > Gut ... | reverse complement strand
GTTTAATTGATAAATTACGCACAGTAAGACATTACCAACATTAAATAAAGGAGTAATAAAGTGTACTGTACACTGCATTGTACATTTGCAGTGTACTTTCTCTCTCTCGTACGTATGAAAGTAATGGATTCTGACGTTTTAGCCTAATCCTCAAGAGATGACTGAGCAATAAAAAAATACAGTACCTGTATTGTACAGTGTCATGTACAGTTTCAAGGGATGACAGAACAATACAAATCATGCTTTCCATCCACAAATTTAAGGCGTTTTCCACCGTCATTAACACTATAACGCGCTGTAGCAATAGCAATAACCTTTGCAGTTTGCGGTGCAACAGCAGAACTTGCACGAATTGTTTCTTTGTTCTTCATCACTTCACGAATGGAAGATTCGTTCTTACCATACACCCTGGCCATCTCCGCATGCGATTTTGTTTTCCTGTTTCCATCATATACAGAAATTTCACTTTCTCACTAATGGAAAGGACATCACGGCTTTTCTTAGGCTTAGAAGCACTACCAGCGTCACTACTCTTAAGCTTTGGGGCCATTATTATGGTAAATAAGGGCTTTCTGAACAAAACCACTGCGATAACGTGGCAACTAATTCGAATAGCGAGAACGCTAGAAGCAGAATTGTGGTAAGTTTGCTGGGAAGCGTGGGTTAGGGGACAAAGGGAGATGAGTCAAGTACTGGGTGCGTTTGGGTTTGCTGGATTTCACCAAGTTACAGCCCGTTCTCACTCGGCGCGCGTTTTGAAACTTATGAACCGATTATTTCTTCAGTTTTACAATTTTTTTTTTTGGAGGGGGTCAGGTAAACCGCGGATATTGAATCTGCCTATACAGGGTCCGCCTGTATATGATCTAATTTTCACTCTATTCCCAAATATTTATAAGACACCCAATACCGTAAGATTCAGACATTAATCTGCTGCAGTTTTTCTGTGTTGCATCCACGTGATCTTCTTACAAGTATTTTTATAATATCGATCACATAGTTGACTTAAAGCCGAAAAATGTCCCACAATACATGCTGGGCGCAAAACCCACTGAATCCAATGAAACACGTTTGAGAAAAATGAACATAAATATTTGAGCTACATGGAAGCTTCCCTGGACCTGGCAGAAGACAAGGTATTTGCACAATCTTAAATAATTCGTGAATGGATACAAGACGATTTACCGAGGTCAATGAAGTGACAGATACGGACTTAACGGTCCAAATATCTCATTTTCAACTAAAATGGAATGATCTGGTTTTCATTGTAAGCCCACGACACACTAACTGCGAATTATAGTTGTCAGTGACTGCCAAAATCGTCTCTTTAGCAATGAAATATAAAGACATTTTATGTGTAACATAAACAAAAATAAATATTAGGGGTAATCTCAAAATTGAAATTACTGGAAACAATTAACCTACTACGTAATAAAGGACCCATCTTCACTATTCTTCGTGCTTTCGGCAAGACAAGTTGCAGAGACTTTCTTATCAGCTTCTTCATAGCAGCCAATCGGAATTATTTGTCCCCCTGTTCCCTGTCTGTTATCAATTTTTTTTTGTCGAGAAATTTAATTAAATTTCGCACGGGAGGGTCTTATTACACTTTGTCAACAAATTCCAATTACGAATGTCGACAAATTTAGGGCATTGTGTGTGAACCTCCAGGGGCTCCGACAGTCGTTTTTAACGCAACTTGCTGAACCTTTTCTAGAACAAAATATTTTGAATAAAATATGTAAAGCAAACTCAAGCATAAAAACATGTCAAAATTTATTGATTCTTAGTCTTTAGAGATAAATAAAATAGTAATCCAACGTCCCGGAATTTGAGCAGGCTTAATTTTCCTAACCTGTTATCCAATACGAATAGAAGTTAGGGTTCACATATTTATAGTGGCTCGCCTCATAAATGAAATGTTTCAGCAACATAAATCGCCGAATATAGTTTTTCAGTAATTTTTGCATCAACGATTCGACCGTGTAACCTGCTGGTTTACTCGACTGGACCTCTAAAACTGTGACGCCAAGCGCCACATTGTACTGAGTGACGTATGACATACGTCGAATCAGATCATAAAACTCACAAGTTGAGCGTGAAAAGAGGAACTAGCTTTAGAGAAAGAATGAACACCATATATCAGAATACAACATACAGACTGTCCCGTTGGTGAAGGGGGGGGGGGGAGGGGACTCGGCACGGAACATTGCCCAAGGTGGCACACAACACAACACATCCCAACACACCGGTCTATAAATCGACTGTTTGTCCTGTTCACATGAGTATATCAGGAACGTAGAGTCACACAAATCGTACGTATAAAACCCCGTTTGATGTACATCTGTGTTTGTTTGTTTGAAGTCACAAACCATAGCTACTTTTAGTGTCTGATAGATGGGGTTGATAGTGAAAGGATCTCGGCGCATTACTCAATAACATATATATATATACAATTTCACATATTCTGTTGTAAAAGCCAGCGTGTTTGTGCGTATGTGCGTGTGTTTGCTGGTGCTGGAAGAAGGGCCGGACGTCTAATAAACGTAGTACAGCCGCTTTATTGTTGTAATTCTCTTGCTCGGCATGTTCTCGGCGACATACATTTAAAGAAGGCAGAATGGAGGGAAGGAGGAAGGAGGAAGGAGGAAGAAAAAAAAAAGAAAGGGGACAGGAGAGACTATGATAACGAATAAAAAAGATGAAAAATGATTAAGGGAAAAATGAAGAAAGGGATAAAATTATTTTAATTATATATGAAATTATTTATATATATAAACACATATATATATATATATATGTGTGTGTGTGTGTGTGTGTGTGTGTGTGTGTGGGTGTAGAGGAAATCCTGTGACTTTTTGTCGTAACTTCTGATTAGATTCCTGGCCACAGACCGAGTAACAAATGTCATTTCAAAATTGGTCAGATTCGCAACCGTTGCAGAGCTACTAGACTTTTAACTGTGAATTAATAAGGGCAGACCAGCAAGAAAATATCTCGCCTTTTTATGGCGCCTACAGGAAGAGGGAGGCGCCCCTTCGTGGTGGTAGTAGCAATAACGACGTGTGTAAGCGTGGGGAAGTATGTTCTCACATAGTGATGCCATTTAATTTTTCTAATGTCAGTGCAAGTGTCCTGCGTCAGTCGCTGTGTGCTTCCGCCACGCAGCCTGCTGGAGGTTACGGACAAGGAAAATGTTTCTAATTTCAAAGTCCCTGTCTTCAGAGCAGTTGCTAATGGAGCGCAAGCTGATATGATATTTGACTCAGTATGAAGTCACGAATCGAATCCTGACGGTTTTTACACACAGTCGCCGAATACATAAAGTGTGTGTGATGTATAACTTCTCCTTGAAACTTAAATCGATATTTTGCTTGTCAAAACATAATCATTATTTGTTCTAATGAAATATATCATATTCCATTTAACATAAAAAGTCTTTCGAAAAATATAAGTAAGTTTATGAAACTTCTTGATGCTACACAGCCTTAGAAATTTCTGTAGAAAATGAGAGCAACGTAACTCAAAATAAAACGGAAGATAATCTGTTGCCGTACTGGAAAGTTTTAATGTGGAAACCTCATGTCAACAATGATCTGCATCTATTTTGTTAACACGTGAAATAAGTGAAAGGAAGAAAAATCTCTCAATTATGGTATCATCGTACGCAATTTGAGTACTCAAAAATATAACATATTAAGGTTATTGGAAAATTATATTTAATTATAAGAAAATGTGAGGTATTTATTATCAGGCATTGAAGCTAGAGATTTAAGCATTCAATAAAATGTAATACTGAGAAGTAAAGCAATCGCATTAGAGGCCTGGACAGATCCTTAGGGCTTCAGGAGGTTGAGGTTACCAAAATATGTAAACAATCAGCACATGAAGGTAGTAAGCTTGTCAGCCCTAAGCATCGGCCACGTTTATCCCCCTTCCCGGAGATACCCTGGTTCTCACTTCTGTTAGAGGCTGAGTCGACACAAGGGCAATAGTAAAAATGTAATAACACAGAAAGAAAAATGAAAGTAATAAACTGAGAATGCAAAGAAACATATGTAAGTTTGTGTGTATTTTTTTTATTAATTTCGACGCATTGGCATGGTAGCGAAGAGCGCCTGTTGGCTTCGTCTTTTCCGTCCTTAAGTCTGTATGTCCACCGGTATTTCCACATGCATCAGAGCGTCTAACACTGGACTGATTTCCGTGAAATTTAAAGTCGCGCCTTTACTAAGCTCTTTCCAAGAAAGTCCAAATTCTTTAAAATTGGTCGAAAATACCAGGCACTATACATGCCTACCTAAGTGTGTTTTATATTTTCAGACTACGTTAAATTGCCATAAAATCCCTCTCTTCAAGTGAAATGATAGCAGACGCTAAGGATATATGTGCAGGTAAAGATATTACGCGAATACGCAACAGTGTTAAGATATAAGTGCACTGCGTATCTCGTACTCTTCTCTCTGCAACACTTTTTCCTTTTAATTTACGTACCTGATGAGCGTCGCAAGAAAAGTAAGTACATTAAAACTATCCTTACTGCTGTCTAAGTTACAACAAAGCTGAAATTTCGGCAAATCATTGAACATCTCTAATATCAAATTTCACGTAAACACTTTTATGTCTTCGAATGATGTCACATGCGGGCGGACGAATATAGTTTATTTGATATGCGAATTTTTGTAAAATTTGTTTCGAAAAAATGGAAATAATTTATGAGTTACAGAATGGGATTTCTTGTTTAGGTGAAAGACTGAATTAATCATTTCCACGTATTTGTCCCTGAATTTGCTTACTTTTGCTTCTCTTCATTAGTACCTAGACGTAGAATTGGTATCAATTATTTCCACACCCCTCTACTGGCCTGGATCAATAGATACACGATGAGTTTTAGGTACGTATGTCGCGTACATTTACTACTACTAGAGTTATAAACAGATAAGCAATAAAAGGAGTATTAGGTGTGTGGGCCATGGACCATGTAGCAGACATAGGATATAAGGGAAATACGTTCCAGGTTTTGGAGGACAAAAATAAAGAAGGAGAGCACTTGAAAGACCCAACCGTAGATGAGAGCTAAATTCTGCAACAGAAACTGTTGACTGGCTTCAGCTGGTTCATAAAATGGACCAATTGCGAAAGGGTGCGAAGTTCAATAATTGAGTTTTAAGTTTTCATAAACCGCTAGGAAATTATTAACGAGTTGAGCAATTATTAGATTCTCAGGTATGACTTTTCTCCATGGAGTTAGATTTACAAGTACTTCTCTGTATAATGAAATAACATTCTTGTTAGTTTGTGGAAACTGGCCTTCATATTGTGAACAGTTTGGTTCTGTGTTTAAACACGCGCGTGCCACTGGCTGGTCGTGAACACGACGCAGCAGGATGTCACGACAGAGCGTTAGCTGTTTCCTGAAGCAGTTCCAGCCCGCTGCATGCAAAACTTGTATACACTCAGTCTATGAACTGATACGGTGATATGAAAATACACCCCATATCAAAAACCGAGGATTCTAACCTGCTGTTCGAGATTTAGCGCAGTTATCATTCAGTTTTAGAGGTGTATGCGAATACACACTGAAGAATACAACCATCAGGCCATTCTTATGCCACCGTATGTACCCTATTAGAAATGGGTCCTTCATATGACGAAGTTAACTCGCGAGTTAATCTACGGGTCTTTCTTATGGCATTCCATACTAAAATACTGTTGTGTCCACTTATAAGTTATTCCATAAGAACTCGTTGAATTAAGGGCATTTACCAAGTTAATACAGCAGGATGTAAAAATAAATTGTGAAAGCTGAAGACAGCAACATAAACATTATGATACTGTGCGCATGCGCCAGTAGGTCGCCTTTCCTTTAACCATGTTCGAGGTTGCGACTTCGCTCACAAACGAAGCCCTATCGTAAACGTGGACACCCGGTAACAATGGCAACCCGAAAGTGAACTCTTCCTGACTCTTTGAATGGGTAGACATAATCCTCATGCAGCATTTCGCGATTCCTTTCTATGCTTTTTCTTGATTTCAAGACAGCACACGTTAATTGCAATCAGCAGGCTGCTGCCATCTGATTGTGCAGTGCTGTATTTTAATGTCGATGTTCATCTCTTTCTTCATTTTCAGCCCCTCTCTCACACTGAACACATTCCGAATTATAACAAGACTGCCAACCAGAACGACTGAGTAAAACATACTATATCTGTACCCAAAACTCTCATTTCTCCAGATAAATTTTGTGGTTCACTTCCACATAACAGCACAGTGCGGTGCACAACGTTATCATATAAATGTCAGTATTTAGTAGAAGCGTAGTTCTTTTTCCTAACGCTTCAGAATTACCGGCGAAAGGCTTTTTTTAAGTTGTTTATTACATGTAAAACATTTTAGACATGAATAGAGTTTTCTCATGAGATACCATGCTCAGAATCCAGTAATTCATCTTTTGACATTGCTACTTGCTAATGCTGATAAGAGTGACGTAGAAGTCTTTAAAACTTCAGAGTGTTTTTGTATCTATTCAGTATTAACGATGATGGAAGTAGTGAACAAAACCATGAAAATTGGCATTGTTAAAATTTCTACCTCTCTTTATTATTTAATCTCTTTTTACGGTATTCTAGGCTGGTCAAATTATTTGCAGTTGTTTGTTATTGCAGTCCCGGGTTTAATCACACTTTAGCAAGGGATTTGTCAGAACAGGAATAAAATACTTCAGCATAATATTACATGTTTAATTATTGTATTGATTACGTAAATGCCCCATATTTAATGGCCCCTTTTGAATCACAGACTCTGTGGGGAACCATGATAAACTTGACAGGCTTTGAAAGGAAGAATTAAATTATTTTGGTTTCTTGACCCCTGAAGATGGGACCGATAGTTTGCTCCGAAACATCGGTAAGAAATTACAGCTATTCGTTGCGTAATAGCCCAGAAGAGCGCATTTCTCATTCAGTTCTTAATTTGTACTGTATCGCAGCATTTGCCTGGAGACACTTGAGAAAAGATAGGAATTCGAACCTAGCTTACACTGAAAACAAGTCAGGATCATGACTAATTGTCTAAAATTTTTATTTACTTTTTTTCTTGAATTTTAAGGCTATTCATCCCCCTCGTGTTCCAGTATCACAATAAACCTAACACGTGATTCAACACAACATTCTTCTTCGTTGTCAAAGGACAGCTACATGTTTCGGCTATTAAGGTAGCCATTATTAGGCCGTACGTGAATAAAATAAAAATAAATATTTATTACTTACGGCCTGATAATGGCTACCTTTAATGGCCGAAACATGTAGCTGTCTTTTGACATCTAAGAATGTGTATTGTGTTGACGGATAATCAGTGAGATTTACTGTGATTTTTTCTTTAAACTGGCAAAAGTTTTCTGTGTAGTAGAAATAATATACCAAGATACCAATTAATAATCTAGTCATCACAAATTGCATAAGGTTTGCTAAAAACGTCTTCCATGCAATAGCAGATTCTTTCCGTTCGCTTACTCAGAATGCCATATTTGCAGAATACTCTCTTACCACTGTTAACGTATTGTGGCATTCAAACGAAAAAGATTAACATGGCGTTGAAATAGAAATAAGTAGATCAGACTAACCAACGAGAGCATGCAATCATGTGATATATATACGTCTCTCAAAGCGCACAGCAGGGAATTTTCTTTCAGAAACTGTTACTATGGAGGATATTAATCTTACAGGCAGATGAAGAAGCTGGCAGGCCTGTTCCAAGCGCGTGTGAATGTCCCCTACAAGAACTTGACCTGATAAGTTTTTCCTTTCACTGCTGGTAGCAAATTATTAGCATACGTAGTACTGACATGCATGTGCATGAGTATTAGACGGAGCGTGACGTCACGTCCCCAGTTACTTTTCCAACAGCCTCTTCTATCTCTTGTTCAAAAGCTCATTAGCTCCAGAAGCTGTAAAAATCAAATGACCCGACACTCAAAGCTGCCATTGAAAAAGACCAACGAAAACATTTTAAAAGCTACCATTTACGATGTGGTTAATACTGCAGCTTCAAAAGGGAATTATGCATACGTAAGTGAGCCCAGACACTAATGCTGTCACTTCAATAACGACACACTCTTTAAATGGCTATTTTAGAACCTTTTAAAAACTCCTCTTATCAGCAGGAGAAGAAGCCATTTTCTTTAACCCTTTAGACTATAGCAAGTACTATATGCACCACTGTATGCAACATTTACAAACGCATTTTTGATCACATAATTCGTGTATGAGATTTCTTTGTTTTAAACAACAGTGATCATCTTACCAAAGAATATGAATATCTTACCGCAGCATATGAATATGTGAATGTTTACAATGAAGAGACAATATGTTTTCTGCGTGGTAGAAACGAAATTGTATGCGCTGTTAATAAGGAACTTCACTCTATAGCGGTTTCCAGCAGAATTTCTCGGCTCAAGAGTAAATAATTACGAGATATATTACATACACCACTGCAAGGTTCTCATGCATCTCTCCAGTTATTAATACCAAATCTCGCCAAGACTGTAGCCTTCCCACTACTGATGTTTAAACTCAGCCCACAAGCACTTACTGCCGAACGCTTTCCCTCTGGTCTATACTCACAACTACCTAATTACAACAACTTCCCCGCGCTTTAGCTTGCCTCCCAACTAACCATACCAGAAGGAAGAAAGTCGCCCTGCTAGGGAATAGTTGAAGAATAAAAACTAACTAGATGTCACTTGCTATTTTTATTTTACTTCTTAGATACTCAACATGTTTCGAGCATTAATATGCCCATCTTCAGGAGTTTGCGACTATGTTGTTGAACTACCACATTGGCTGTTTCGTTCTTGGTTTGCTGTGTGTTGGAGTTAGGGTGCGGTTCGGCTGGGGTGGTATCCGGGCTGCCGGGTGAGTTGTGCTTTAGCCGGCAGCCCGGATACCACCCTAGCCGAGCCGCACCCTAACTCCAACACACAGCAAACCAAGAACGAAACAGCCAATGTGGTAGTTCAACAACATAGTCGCAAACTCCTGAAGATGGGCATATTAATGCCCGAAACATGTTGAGTCTCTAAGAAGTAAAATAAAAATAGCAGGTGACATCTAGTTGGTTTTTATTCTTCAACTATCACAGTGATGCACGGTCCAATAAAAATCAGATTCCTGCTAGGGAAGTTTAGATCTAGAAAATGTCCTGTTTCTATCATTACACGCAGAATCTCTCTCTTAATTTCCATCTCCTGTTTTTCCCCTTCATCCGCATATCATCTTATCTCAACTCACCCTTGTCTATTTCACCTAATGTCACCTCACCGCAGTCTAATTTCACCCTATCTTACCTTATCTCACCTCATCTCATTTATCTTACTTCATCCCACCGCAGCTCACCTCATTTCATCTCAGCTTAACTCATCTCACTGCATCGCATCTCATCTATTCTCACCTCATACCATTTCATCTCACGTTACTTCACCTCAGCTCACACTCGTCATCTCACAGTTTTTCATGCTTCAGAGGGTCAAATAATGTTGCAAAGGAAACAATAAAAATAAAACTGACAGAGCGCAACAAAGATGGAAAGAGCAGTTTGTTATGATATTATTTGAGCTTTTCTGAGGAAGGAACTTCTGTTCTGAAGGCATAAGATTTCTTGACAGCTGACAGAGCTTTTGTCGCTGCTGCAGCAGGCCGTCAATTTTCAATAGCGAGGACGAATCTTTCCATTTACTTCTACAAAATATGTTAAGCAACAGGATTACTGCAAAGTTATATGAAAGTAAATTCAGCGGTACGGGTAAAAGAGTAGAAAGACGAATGTAGAGCAGTTTCTTATTCGTGGTCGCATTGTTACCAGAATTAAGCACATACGGCTTTTCGTAACGGTGTATGTCTCCAGGATAATGTGTTCCCTCGAAACAAATGTCATTTGAAAGTGACAATACAACACGGGGCGTTTTAAACTGCCACAGAAATTCTGCACACGTTTTCTTGCAGGACGGATGACACGGAATATGTCTGATACTCATGTCCCTATTTTCTGTGTGTTGGAGTAATGTTCATGCGAATTTATGTGTTAGGGGTTGTTTAATTTCAGGAGAAGATAAGTCCTTTAGAAGAAAAAAGTCCTACTTACACTAAGTATTAGAGTAAACTAAAAATAAAACTGAAATTTAAAGTTTCGTTTATATGAGGCATTTAACTTAGGGATCTTGAACTCACGTATAATTTACTAATCATCGCTCTAGACATGATTTTTAACAATTGAATTTTAATACTGTTTTGTAAGTAGTAGTATGAATTACATATTTGAGTAGGCCATGAAATTTGTGTTAGCATAAAATAGACCGGGGAATCAGCAATGACGACAAGAAACTTGAGTTCCATTTTAGTTTAATGGAATATTTTAGCTTATTTCGGGACTTCACTTTCAATTTTAACTCTTCTAAGAAATATGCACATATAACAAACAAGAAATCAATTTTTCTGGCTCAAAACTAGCATTCTTATTTTTCATTAAGAAATAAAACCGTTACCGCTGTTTAGGAATATAATAGCTGTTGATTGCAAGAATCAAATGGAATCCATAAAAGCAATCTATATTAAAAATATAGAGGTTGTAATTTCTGACAAATAGCTTGAAAAATGTGTTTCAAAGATCTGGTAGATTCTAAGTGGGAGGCAGCTGGGTTCATGTCAGGGACGGAAAATCATGTTTACTTAGAGGGATGATGTGACCATTTGAAAGTGCCTGCTGTTCGGAAAGATGTACTGCAGAGCTGTGAATTAAAGAGATATTTCTCCAGAGAGGTGATGTTATGTAAGTCCCGAAGTTCCGGACAATCCTACCGTCCATTGAAATACAAGCTGTCACAGAACGAAAGGCAGTCAGTCGCCTTCTCAGTTACAGCTGTGCGAATTCCGATGTCAGGTCACTGGGAAGCTCACTCCACAAGAAAAAGTAATTATTTTTTTTGGCCAAAATTGTAAAAATGCAAGAAACTGAATATGTAAGTTCGAACGAAATTGGCTTGTACCTCCATGCTTTATTGTCAGATGAAGGTAAATGCTGGTACGAGGCGCACAGTTTGACTGATGGTTTCGTTGTTTTATTGTGCCGTTCAGAGTGAATATAGAACAGTAATACTTCAACAAAAACTGAAAGTACAAACCCTGAACAGCCATCGCAGTAGACACGTAGGTTTTGTACTGTTCCTTGCCAAAGACGGGGAAGGCGGGGAACACAATCAGCACTACTTGACGTTAAACATTTCGTGCAGAAAATTTCAGAAGAGGTTAGCCAACTGTAAGATGTCACGCGAAATGCTTGTGCACGCCCATCTGGTGTCAACATGTACAAGTACATGCCAAGTAATTACAAACGTATATACTCATTTTCCTGCGTTTTGAGAGTTTCGGTCAAAAAACCATATAAAGACATATATTTGCCGTATCTTACAGAGTGACACTCATATAAACCATCACCCAGAGCATGTACTGCACATAGGCCTATACCTCAAGGCAATTTGGACAAGACGTAATTAACTCTGACTCAAGTTTTCGAGGTTTTAACACACACGTTGCACCAATAACTGAGGAATAAAAACCAACTAGATGCTACTTATTATTTTATTGTATTTCTTATAGGGTCAACATGTTTCGGGCACTACTATGCCCATCATCACGACTATAATGTTGATTACCACAATGGTCGGTATGTTCTTGGTTTGCTGTTGGTTGGACGTTAGATGCGGGTAGGCTGGTGTAGTATTCGGGCTGCAGGCTAAAGTCGTGCTTTAGCCTGCAGCCCGGACACTACTCCAGCCTACCCGCACCTAACGTCCAACCTACAGCAAACCAAGCACGAAATGAACATTGTGGTATTCATCATTATAGCCGCAAGCTCCTGATGATGGGCATAGTAATGCCCGAAACATGTTAAGCCTATAAGAAGTACAATAAAATAATAAGTGGCACCTAGTTGGTTTTTATTCCTCAGTTATCACAATGACGCGCGGTCCAAGAAACATCAAATACACGTTGTACCAGTTGTACTTTGAAACACACTCACTAATTCTTACAGATTCTCATGTCGAAACTTATAGGAAGCTATCTCATTACAAGCCTGGACAGGCCTAGAGGATTCAAAGAAGGTTGAGGCCCACAGAATTTCTATGCAATCGACACATGAAGGAAGGCACCGACCGCTGTAGCCGCCAGAAAACTTCCTTGGTAATCATATGTGTCAGAGGCTGAGTAGACACCAGGGTCATGGTGCGGCCGGAAGGATTAAGTCAGTGAAAAAATCCATTGACTCCATCTGGATTCCAACCCGCGATCTTCCGACTTGTAGCGCAGTACATCAATCAACTGCTCGAACGCGTCCCCACATATAAATTAATTGTATACTAAATACATAAATTTGTATTTTTTCTTCAATATATTAGTTTATACATTTTGATTGTTGTAAGAAATCACCACCTGTTTTATACGGGATTACGCACAAAATAAGTTTCCCTGTAGGACCCTTTCAATATAACGGATAAGATTCGAGTACCACCTCGTCAGTTGCCCGGATTTTTGTATGTTACAGACCGCTTTGGTCTGGCACGTAGCAGCGTAAGCACCATTGATTTTTCTGCGACTGTTAGTGGAAAAAGATGAGCGAATGCCTGCTATATGCGATTGGAATATTTATGCTTTATTATTATGTAAAATTATTCTGTTTCAAAGTTTGAAGTCTTTGAATGTAACCATACGAAGGCTTATTATTATTATTATTATTATTGTTATTAGTAGTAGTAGTAGTTGTTGTTGTTGCAGTAGTAGTAGTAGTAGTAGTAGTAGTAGTAGTAGTGTATAAAACAATTAATGATTGAGTGACTACTGCTGAAATTATTAAGACTCTAGTATTTGCGTTGTGTCACCGTGACATCTTTGTAGGTGGAAACAGACGTTACTGCAAAATGTGCATGGCTGAAGGAACGCCGCAAATTTAAACAGTAAGCATAACTGCAATTTTATTAGTATTTTAATTGTCTTCCCTGAACAGAAATATTAGTTGTGAAGACTTATTAGTTTCAAAAATTAGAATCGACAATAGGCACAGAAAAGAACCACTGAAAAGTCAGCACACTGAAATAAATATTCTCCTGTACGAGTAGAAACTTCCAAGGAAAGTGAGCTTTACAGAGTGGCAAAATGCGATGTTGTTGGATGAAACGAGGGGAGTTTAGCCTGAACAGTTACATGTACCTTTTATAAGGTAATCCAATTTTATTCCTGTCATTTTAATGTTCCACGGTTGCTTCTGTCCGCATATCTCATTGTGTGCGTTAATTTCTGTATAGGGAGGAGGCAGATTGTGTCTAAACACCTCACTCATCTGAAGGACAAGGCAATTAAAATGCAAGGCATGCGGCGTTCAAATGAGAGGTGACCGAAATATTCCAGCAGTAACCCCATCACATAGCTGTCAGCAGCATATCATTGAGAGCTCCAGACGTAGCAAGATAAAGTGAAGCTTGACAAACCTATCGCAATATAACATCAGTCCTCTGCAAGCTATTTTGCCGTCTACTCTGCGTGTCAGTAAATTACCAATTACTCGTGTTTAATCTAAAGACAACACACAATTTGTATTCGCGTACGAAACTGTGGTGCTTAAAGTTTACAGTCTTTGGATGATGGCTAGATAGTGGGCGTCTAGTTTCGAGATTGGAGCTCGTCACAAATGTTGACAAAAAAAGTCTAGTCCTCTAAAATATGAGGCAGTAGTTTTGTAAATACTTACCGAAGTTTCAAAGGAGCATGGGGCTTCCATTTCAAAGGGGCAGCGATAATCAGTAACCACACCTGATCGTCAATTTGAAATACATTGGACAATACGGACAACCATGAGAGGCTGTACCACACAAGTCCCACCGCACCAAGTGAAAGTACAGTAACAACCATAATCCATTGTCCACTTTAAGTGTGATGAAACCGGTCCAAAGTGTCAAATACCTACTCTTGTTTTAATTGTTTTAACTAGACAATATATGTTTCACATTTTATCCAGTAGCAGTTTTTATGTACGTTCACAACTGTAAAAATATTGGGATCCCAATATCTAAACAACACCTGAGACTTATTCCGCTGGAGGCCTGATGATGACCTGTTAGCAGGTCGAAACATGTAGCCTATATACTCCAGTAAATATTTGTTGTGCTGATGTGTACTAGTCAATTTGTTATTTAGAAGTGTAAAGGTGATTTTAGCTAGCGACCTTACACATGGCCCTTCATCCACAGTTGTCCGAAAGTAAAAAGCATGTCTTTTTTTTTGACGTTTTGCTGACCGTGCATCTCAGTATATTTATCTCAGTAATTAACCAACTGGATGCACAAAATCTTTGTTTTACAATAAGTTTTATTTCATGCCTCTACCTGTTTCGAGCACATGTGCTCATCATCAGGAGGCCAAAATTGCATTACACAGCCTCTGGTATCATCATACCTATAGGTGGCCGTCTCGTGCACAGGTTGCTGTGCTCGAAACATGTAGAGGGATGAAATAAACTTATTGTAAAACAAAAATTTTGTGCATCAAGTTGGTTAATTACTGAGATAAATAAAAGCATGTCGTCGACATTCAGGGTCTCTCCGTGGCCTTAGTCCGCACGCGAACTATACCGACAGAGCGGCCGCCGCCGGTCGGCGAAGTTAGTGCCAACTTTTGCGGATAGAGGGGTGTCACGTGGTCAGCGCAACGGGTCCCCAC
>Ga0123352_10010172_pt1 | contig 14762 bp, 7 predicted proteins | sample TergutLab28metaG_FD_89700 | JGI IMG/M metagenome (GOLD analysis project Ga0123352, IMG submission 89700) | Labiotermes labralis P1 segment gut microbial communities from Petit-Saut dam, French Guiana - Lab288 P1 | ecosystem: Host-associated > Arthropoda: Insects > Digestive system > Gut ... | reverse complement strand
GGGGGGGGAAAAGAGAAAAAAAAAAAAAAAAAGGGAAGAAGGGGGTAGGGGGGAAAAATGGGGGGATTTTAGGGTTTTAGGGGGGGGGGGGGGACTTTGGGGGGGAAAAGGTTGGTTTGGTTGGGGGGGGGGGGGGGGGGGTTCTTCCTATTTCAGTAACATTAGAAATGGGGGGAAAAAAATATTTCTCCGTGAATTAGCCATGTAATTAGTGAAAACAAGTGCTGTGGCAAGGAAACATTCTAAATCTGGCCGTCATAGACATGTTTCTGCAGCAGTTAACTTATTCTTGGGTGAGTTGTCAGGAATAACTTCCAACATCTGGAGAGTCTTCACAGCCTAGGACAGGCACGTTTAGTTAGGTGTAGTTTCTGCCGTAGCAAGGATAGGAAGAAGGTATTCCTGTTCCATTTGCCAAAGATTCGTCTGTAACTTGCATCGTCTAGATGAAATTATATATTACTGTCCAAATTGTCTCCAGTGATACGAAATAATACGAGTGTCAAATCCGGACGAAGTTTGTAACTTCAGTAATATGTCGATTATCCGGATGTACACGTGGTAGGACGTGGGTGGCTTTGATTTTGGTGTGTATGTGCGTGTGTGTGTGTGTGTTCTGGCGTGCACATAACTTATTTGTTAGACTGCAGCCTGGGTCCTCATGGCACAAACTCTGAACGTAAGCAGTAAGAAACATCTTAGCAATTGACCAACTTATTACATAAATTCTTGTTTTGTTAATAAGTTTTTTATATTCCTCTACGTGTTTCGAGCACTGTTGTGCTCATCATCAGGAGGTCAAATTGTATTATACAGCATCTGGTATCGTCACAGTCTGTAGGTGGCCGGACGGCCACCTACAGACTGTGACGATACTTATTAAAAAAACAAGAATTTGTGCATTAAGTTGGTCAATTACTAAGATCATAGTGAGATGCACGGTCAGCAAAACAGTAAGAAACATGTTTCATTGCATGCACCGTGCGTTTTTTATTGTTTTTATTACAACCAACAAATGCACAATTAATATCACAACAGTATCTTTCTAATATAATATATACTCCTACATATTTCGACACTTCCGTGTCGTCATTTTTACATTTGTGCGTTGCCAAGTTACATAAATTCTTAAAATTGAAGCCCTTAAAATCACAATTCCATAAAATTATTAAAACATACTAAAATATTATTTGATCGTTGTTAGTCTGTTCGACGTTGTGCAAGCAATGTATTTGTGACTGCATATACAATCCCTTGTTGATATTGTTAGTGTGCTGGTGTGGCATGTACACGCCAGACCAGCGCAAATTTTTTTTTTTTTTCCTGTGTCTTGTTGGGTTTATTTTTGTTGCAGAAATCTGGGTACATGAAAGAATCTGCCTTAAGGTGTTTATACTGTTCTGTAGTGCTGCAGATGAGCGTGCGTCAGTCAGATCCTACTGTCAGCTGTGTTCATTTCACATCAGTACTTTGGCCATTCTAATGCACGGGGCCCAACACCTCTGAGGCCTGCTACGCGTATTTTATTGCGTCGACTGAAGAACCTGAATTGTGGAGCACAAAACGCGAAATTAGAGTTCGAATGTCACATACAAATCCTTGCTGCAGAAGGACATAAATTCGAATTTGGTGCCGTATTGCACTAAGCACTTCGAGAAAGGTTTGTTTGGGTTCTCAAGACGAATATGAACCCATTCAAGAGCCTCAGATAAGCCGCTGTTGTAAGAAATAAAAGCAGTTGCTGATCTACGCAGCTTATTATAGGCGTGTACAGTTGACTCCAAATGTTGTAGCACAGTGTGTGTACTTGACTGAGGTGATAAGATATTTGAATTGAATTATTCCGTACACAAACACTTAAAACGAAAGCTAACAAATTTAAAAATACTCCTAAACTAAACTGTATAAATTCAAGTTAATGGTTTCCAAGCTTAGGGAACAGGTAGCTGGATCTGTCCTTAAAAGTGTACTTTTTTGTTTGAAGTTTTAGGATTAAAAAGCTATGAAGTACAAGGTATAATATCGGCGTGTGCAGGAATGGCCATTTAAAGAGAAAAGAACCCCGGCCGTCAGCGGCTGCGTTGGAGGTTAACTCTACCTGTTTTAAAGAGGAGATGGAGGTTAGTGGTTAATATTACCCCATGTGCACTTTACCCCGGGTTAGGAGCCCCAGTACCATTGTACAAGTGGCTGGGTGGGCTCAGGAGCCGGTCTGGCTGTCCTCCGAGAGGAGAAAAGTCTTGCTTCTAATGGAATTCGAACCCCTGACCGCCTGGGTCGTAGCCTAGCCTCAATAACGACTAGAGAGTCTTGGCTCCTATATATGGTTATTAAAACCTCGTATGTGACTATGGGACATAAGTAATTAATCTCATTTTATTCTGGGGTACAAAAAGTACCCCACTCGATCAACCACGGACTTATTCTTAGCTTGGCCGCGGAAGGGTTAGACAGACAGCCGTGTTTATAAGAATTTCCTTTTGGAGCGCAATTGAAAGACGTCGCAGTTGAACGTTTATATGTACAAAAGGGAAGTGTTATACTTACAAATGTCAGAAACGTTAGCCAGTGTGTCATGGGCTTGCCATTTATGTTGTGACACCCATAACTCGTGGTTATGTTACTAGGGCCGTACATTAAAATAACGTTTCCTTTTTATCCTTGAAGACGTGGTATTCGCGAGAAGCACAGCTGTCAGGCTCAGAAATTTTTCGTGTTCGTTTTGTACCCGGAATCTTTCTCTAGGCGTAAACCAGCTGCAGCATAACACTGAGTTATTCTTACAAGACTTCGTTGCCTAGTCCTAAAAACTGGCGCTGGGCTAACCCGTTGTTCACAGTAGCCGGACGTACTCTCACAAATCATATATTTATGAAACGTGAAGTCTGTTGATGGCTGTATCGTGCAGTCGAAACATGTCGCTTTATGGATTATTATAATAAAGTATTGTGTGTGGACGGTTTGTCTTATTGTTACGTATTGTATTAACACAGTGGGGATGATAAACATTAAGACAGACTGTGCGTCTATCAATCAGTCATACAAGTAAACTGAGAGATTCGTGGTTCTCACAGCGCTGTTCCCGAGCATGAATACCTTCTGTGATATCAAGCTACATGACACTTTGCTTGGACTGCTTGACCCCTAAGATGAAGGCGAAACGTTGCTTCGGAATGTCGGTTACTATTTTCCAGTCGATAGGGCGTAACATCCCAGAAGACTTGATCTCCAGATAATTAACTGTTTAAATAAGCATTTCCTGTGTGCTAAAGTCTCTCCTACCGAAAGGTGCATTTTGTGGCAAAGAAGACCTTAACATGTCTCCTTTAATGTTTTATGACGTGACAAAGATCTGACGGTCTATAATGTGATAATCAGTGTGGATACCCTATTGAATACAGCGAGGAGTTCCAACAGTACAGATAAAGTGCCAGCTCGTGTTTGCAGAATGAGCTTATACGTCGCTGGGAGTTTGCCGTTATACTTATCGCCAGTGAGACGTGTTTGATCTGCTTGTTAACTGCATTTCTTAAGCATGCTAAGCTTGTTTATCTGTCATCGGCGTATACCCTTTTTTTTTTAATAACTTACTGATACGCTATATTTTCCTGGAGGACAAAAAAGTACAGGTGCGCGGATTTAATAGAATCGTTGGAGGGACATTAATAGTTTTTTTTTTTCGTTAGACTCTCGACCCCATACCTGTTCCGCTTCAAGGGGTTATTGCTGAGTGAATGAGCTCCTTAGATATTTCGGCAAAACGCCTCGTTTGTGGCATTGGCCCATCCCAATGTCTGTATCACACTGAGAAACACAGAACATCCAGATATCCCAAGCGGAAATCGAACTCACAGTCTCAGTATTCGAAAGAGTCAAGGTCTCACTTCATTTCGAAGTTTTTTAAAATCTTTTTAAACATTGCATGTTTAGAGTGGACAACGGAATTGATTTGTACCGGGGTGCTGATAAGCCCTTATCCCCACCAGGAAGGAAACAAGCTCGGAAGCATGTCAGGGACGCGCCCGGTTTCAACAACATCGAGACGCGAGTTGTCATCAAGTGTCCCCCCCCCCCCCCCAAGGCAAGGCGCCGAAGGAAATTGAAGCCATTTTGACAGAAACATTAGATTGTTTCCTTCCTGGTCGGGCTAAGGAGTTATCAGCACCCGTGTACAGGAAGTAACAGTAGGGTAGAGAAAATTGCACAATGAGCAGGCTGAGGTAGGAAATGACGTGTACTGCAGATAAGTTTCGGGTGCGGTGGGTTGGGGAGGGGTAGCAGAGCAAAATCCTTGTACAATTCTAATCAGAAAAACTCACGGAAAGAAGCCACTTGTAAGACTGTGGCGCGGACTGGAGGATAATACCTTCTGTAGTTTATGGTACAACGTTTTAGGCGTGTTCGCCATATTTCGAAAAGCTACTGTGAGCTTCGTCATGCCTGTCCGTCCGTCCGCGTGGAGCAACTCTGCCTCCACTGGACGGAGTTTCTTGAAATTTTATATTTGAGTGTTTTTTCGAAAACCTATCAAAAAAATTCAAGTTTCACTAAAATCTGACAAGAAGAACGGGTACTTCACATGAAGACCTATGTGCTTTTATGATAATGTCTCGATCACTTCGTCCGAAATGTTTCAGACAAAAGTTATAGTGAAAATGAAACCACACATTTTATGTTCAGTAACTTTCGTCCCGAAAGATTTTCCGTTTTTGAAATGAATGCAGAAAAATATGGTATAGCCGGACAGGCCACAGATGACAGTACGGCGCCAGCGCACTGCATGCTAGAAACACCCAGAATATGTAATACTTTTTGCTTTTCTACGGCAACAGTGGTTAGGCGAACGCGCGTCAGTATTACGTTATACGTACAAAATTCTTGTTAGTAACCCAGACTGTGTATAACGTCGAATGGACCGGATGATAGAGGGATTGGAAAGGATTTGGAAAGAAGCGGGAGGGACTGAGGTTAACCACGAAAATATCACATCCGTTGACCCTGGCCATATTATAAACGGGCATCTCCGGAATGCAACTGTAGAGCGTTGCTACCACGCGAGCAAGTTCTCTAGCGCAGTGCTTTCCAACCGCCGGGCCCTGGCATTAATTATACCGGGCCGCGAGAGGTTCCTCTGGAATTGATAACTAATTTAAATGTAATTTTATATTTGTCAACATGCCACACCGTACACATAATTGTACTAATACTCTTTATGATTGTGCCATAATTAATTATTAATACTTATATTAGTTTAATGTATGAACTTAAAAAAAATGGGAAGGTATTTACGAGTAAATCTGTTGGGACCGGGCCCTCGTCTTACGAAAAAAGAATTTACCGGGCCGTGACCTCACAAAGGTTGTGAAACACTGCTGTATCAGTAATGTTGAAGCCTTGTATGCGCTAAGGTAAAACTGTGTAGAAAAATGCACAGTCCAGAATTGTTCAGTTTTCTCACTACACCTACTCAAAAGCCAGTGAATTTCAACCAGATCGCAATGTGAAATGTAAATCATGAGGTACGCTGAGGGATCACCGCTGTCGCTTTTACGGCAAAAAATAAAAAATAATAAAGGAAGCCAGAGTCAGGAGATATCATTGACAAGCAATGGCTACAAGAAAGATGTCAGTAATAACATAGTAATTCCTTAGAACAATTACGATTGCACGCCAAAAATTGGCACAATTATCTTAGAATGACAAAGAAACATATATGGATTTGCTATTTGTGATGGCTGCATTAACCTTTAGGCACCATGCATCCTATAGGACAGACTTACCGCTAGTCTCCAGAGTACGCTTTTTGTATATTCAGTCAACAAATATATTTAATTATTTCTTTTAGACTTCCTCTCAACATCTTCGTTCATCCCTCCACAAAATATCGTGTATCTCCTAATGTTACCCTTCTTGGTTCATAAAATATTCACATTTTACATAAATGATGTGCTAAACTGTGAATGTCCAGCTCCAGGGCCAAAGGGTTAGTTGATTCATGAGACAGGCAGTATGAAGTGTCTGCAGCAACCTTAACGATTTTGGGCGACAGAAAGGACTTAATGAAGACCTGTTAATATCTCGACTATAATATCGCCCATAGCAGCGGGCAAAATAATTCTGGAGACGTACCTGTTCTTTCTTGACCCGGTCGGTATAATATTTTGATTTCACTTTGCGAACGCATTCTAGGTTCCGATATAACTCACTGGATTCTGTAAGAAACTGATCTGACGAATTTTTCGTGATGGGAAACTGGGAAAGTAAAATGAACTTCTAACTGAAATCCGTTATAACAAAACTGAAAACAAAAGTACATCTGAGTTAATTCCATGAGAAATATTTCAGGCTAGACCTTGTTTCGTTCGGCCCGCAGATACAAACTGAACACTCCGCGGTGAGGTCTGTCTGTGCATTTCTGGAATGCGCGCTTAGAACTGTGTAAAATCTGAGCGTGTGTGGGGGCCCTTAAAAATTGGTTTTAGAGGAACAGGGTGTGAAGGATTGAACTGGATATGTGTGGCTTAGGGTAGGTACCAGTAGTGGGCGTTTGTGAACGCGGTGGTGAAACTTCGAATGTCTTAAACAATGGGAATTTCTTGGAACAGTCTGAGTATCAACGTTTGAAGGAACACCCTGCAATGTGGCATAATTTGGTTAGTAGGTTTATCCACTAGAATTACACCTTTCCAACGGTGAGTGCATTTTGTACGTCTGCGTTTATTATGCAGTTTGCAGGTGCGACGTCAGCTGTAGCTTAACATACGTGATGGAGTCATGCTGAGATCTTAAAAGTTGGGGACAATACACTAAATAACTGTTGGAAAATTACCATTTCTTAATGATTTTCCACCGACCTCGGATTCAGACTCATAGGACAGATGCATACAATGCTTTGCCACTTCTGCAGATACTTGGGTCCCTCTCCGAGTTATGCCCGACGAGGGTTGGGCATAACTAGGAAGAGGGGGGACCGCGGTAGCACAGTGGTTAAGGCGCAGTGCTACAAATCGGAAGGTCGCTGGTTCGATCCCAGCTAATGTCAGTGGATTTTTCATTGACATGAAATCCTTCCGATCGCACTATGGCCCTGGGGTCGACTCAGCTTCTAACAGAAATGAGTACCAGGAGTATTTCCTCGGGGTAAAGACGGCCGGTGCGTAAGGCTGACAACCTACCACCATCCTGTGCCGTTGTCACGAAATCTGGGAACCTAACTTCCTGGAACCCTGTGGGCCACTTCTGGCCTGTAACGGGACTAATTTTTACTAGTAAGAGACGTCATATGCTGGTGAACTGATTAATTTGAAGTGGGTTCAGCTGTAGTGTTTGTTGAACTGCCAAATCCCATCTAAGTACTGACGTGAAGTCTTAGAAAGTCCACACCCAGTTGATCAATAACTGTCGTTTTATGGAATCCTGAAGCTTGTCAACATATTCACAGTAGCCTACCATCGGACCTATTTCTCACTCACTTTAATTCTTATATATCCAAGATGCAGGTGGGTTCGAGCTGGCGTTTGCAGCCGCCATTGTATGTGGGCGTATTGTAATAAAGATTTGATCACGCTTGTCAAAAAAAGGGGGGGGGGGGGGAAGGACATGAATGACCTCGTGCTGCGGAGCGGGGGAAAATGCACGTTGTGCTGCGTGACACTGTTTCGCTCTTCGGCGGTGTTGCAACCTGGACAGGCAAGCTGATGGGGTTCTCTGTGTAGGTGTTTGACAAAACACTTACACACCTGTACAAGCTTGCGTCTGGTCGTGGTGGAAGAATGAGACAGGATGGATAGGTACTACCCGCACATGGAAGTGACAAGAAAAGCGTGCAGAATTTTAATAGGAAAAACCGAAGAGAAGAGACCCCTAGGTAGAAGTAATAGTAGAATGCAGGATAATACTAAAATGGACTTCAATCGATACGAGATGTCATTGTTATTGAAGGTGGTCATATCGATATCGATTTATTTTCTCGGTTCCAAAACGTTTAAATGTCTCCAGCACCCCGTTAACTTGAGACTTAAACGTCATATTTTGCTGTTATGTGTACACAAATTGTACACTGTGGTGTAAAATTCCACTGCTAATCAAACACTGTGTTTAGTGATGGGTGATAAGATAAGGGGATATTTCATGATCGCGTGCCAATGTTTTCATCTCCAGCGGAGCAGTCTCGTAGCATTCCAAACAGGCACTGAGGAGAAGGAGACAGAGATTAGCTCGAACCGTACAGATGTCGGTGCTAGAAGGGAGTGGGCGGTCAGCGGCACTCCCCGGCCTCTTTATCCCTGAGAAGGAGACCCTGTACCAGGTCTTGACGGGTGTAGAAAATCTTACCCCCACCGAGTTTCGAACCCCCGTACCGTCCTGTCCGTAGCAGGTCGCCATACCGACTACTCTATCCCGGTCGCCGAATAGTATATATGTAATATATATGAATATAAATAGTAGAGAGCCCGGATAGCGTTGTCGGTATAGAGGCTAGGGTACGAGATGGGCCATTCGTGTTTCGAATCTCGGCAGGAGCAATAGATTTTCTCTTCTCCAAAACCGTCCATACCGGCCCTGGGGCCCAACCAGCCTCCTAGTCAATGTGTACCGGGGTGTCTTTCTCGGGGGTAAAGAGACCGGGGCGTGAAGTTGACAACTCACCTCCAACTAGTGCCGAGGTTATGAAAGGATGGAGCTGCACCTCGTCTTTCCCTGTGTGCGTTCATGGCGTGGACAGGGAAAATTTTATCTTTTGTTACTTATCACCGTAGTAGTAATACAGTAGCAGTACACATTTTCTTTCATCATCTGATATTGCATTTATTCTTTTGAATGCCATGTTCTGTCCCCATATATTGTAAAATTTACTCTTGCGTTACGTGAAAGGTAGTAATTAAGGGCACTGAAAGTTTAAAGATTGAATACAACTGCCGTTTATGAGTAAATTACAAACCCACCGAATCTGGATTTTCGTGTAAGAAACCGTTCGGAAACAGAAGCTCTAACTGGTACTATGTAAGACGCGAATGATCGTACTGCAAGTGGGAAATTACAGCGTCGGCTTTCCGCCAAATGAGAAGTGGGTCAGTCGACATTGTTTCACGCTTCACCAAGCCGTAAGGAGAATACCAGAAGTATTTGGTGAGGAGCGGACACTTGTGAATGTAGTAATGAACCTTCGGGTTCCATAAATTGTGTTGAATATCTTGACTAGCTGAGAACCGGTTAGCTTCTCAAGAAGGACTCTGCTCCATGGAGTAAATATATGGTGAGAAACGACAGGGTGTTCGCCTGAATGCCTAGTTTTGGGGGGCGTGATTTTTACGTGTTCCAGGTTCACTTTTCGGAACACAGCACCACCTGCAGCCTTGCCTAAAATATTATTCAGGGGACACAAGTAAAATTAATTACATATCGATACGTTACATTTCTGTCTATCGAACATTTTTCTTCGATATCGGATCGATTTATTGATATCAGATCACATCCATATTTTGAATTAAATGTGAGGGAGGTGTGTGCGGTATTCGCAAGGTATGGCTTGGGGTGTAATAGTGGGTTGTTTTGAATAGGTTTGGGTGTAATAGTGGGTTGTTTTGAATAGGTTTGGGTGTAATAGTGGGTTGTTTTGAATAGGTTTGGGTGTAATAGTGGGTTGTTTTGAATATGTTTGGGTGTAATAGTGGGTTGTTTTGAATATGTTTGGGTGTAATAGTGGGTTGTTTTGAATAGGTTTGGGTGTAATAGTGGGTTGTTTTGAATAGGTTGGGGTGTAATAGTGGGTTGTTTTGAACAGGTTGGGGTGTAATAGTGGGTTGTTTTTAAGTCTGTAATGAACCTTAGCTCGTATTAGCTCTTCAGAAAGGACTGGTCACTCAGAGTTCTTAACATAGTAAGGCGAGCCTTTAAACACGTCACTGTGGCGGTAGAGTGTACATTAATCTTTGTTTATTTTGAAGCTGTAAATACACGTAAAGGCAAATATCATCGGAGTGTTGTTAAAGGGAAACTTCTTTCAAATTTCTCTCCTCAGCCTAGGTTCTGGAAGGACATTTCCGTTTGTACAGAGTTACGAAACATGGCAGAGTAACAGTATGCACAAAACTTCTCTGCTGTCTGGTGGAAATGCCTTCATCAGAGTTTGTTTATAAACACAGACTTCATCAGAAATACTTAACATCTGTATCTCTAACTGGCAACAGTGCGTTGTAATGGTCGTTGTTTAACTGGTCACGAAACAACGGATGCTCATTTGTTTCACTGACATCTTGGTCATGTGTAACAGTTAGTGGCTGGGTGATTTGGCTTCGGATCTGTACCTGCAGTATCCTTGAGTAGCTTACCGTTGTGTCACCCATACATTTCAGTTACGGTTTCGACGTACACTCACTCCGTCATCAGTGGAAATTTTTTGTTACCTGCAGATTTCGAGGCGGCGTTGCTGACTAATGTATAGCACTCACCCCGCTGCCTAGTAGACCTATCCGTATTGCTGGAGATTGTTAATGTACCTGTAGACTGGAGACTTGCGCGCTATGTGGGGGGGGGGGAGGCTAATTGCAGGCGACAGATGGAGTCGAATTATTTTCTACCAAACAGGATGTAAATCGCTCAGAATAAAAGAGGCCGATAACATCAGTCACAGCACAGGCTTTCTCTAATCTTTTATCTTAAATTTTGGTTTGTGTAGGACTTCTTTTCTTTCTTGAATGAACGCACGCCGTATATGTGGATGCTCGGCGCGGAAGTTGGTGCAGTTCTGCATTCCGGTGAATGTAGACCTTATTAGCTTTATATAAATCATGAAAGATGTGAATCGATTATACCTTTGTTACCAAATATAGCGTGATATTTGTGCTAAGTATTTTGGAGATATGCAGCTGAAATACTGGCCGGAAGACCATCTAACTTGATTGCTTTTTTTTTTTCTGCCCGTGCAATAGTTAGGATCGGGCCGAATCCCTGCCCGGTGCACTTTGCAGACGTGGATCAGTGGTAGATGTTTAGAGTTTCGTTTCAAGACTGAAGCTAAATTGTTCTGTATAAATAGGTGCAAATGTGAAGAGAAAACGTTAGCAGTTAAATAAATAGCGTTATAAAGAACATGTTAATCAGCCAGCCATCATCAAGGTCGCTGTGTGTTCCTTAGAATGCCGTGAACGTAGCCTAGCAGACTTGGCAAACTTATCCAACTTGTTCGTACGATACGTGGTTAGTCTTGGCACTGAGATCTAGAAAGTGAAATCTCGCTGCTTCTTAACAGAATGGGCCATGGCCTTTATTGTAGTGACTTATAATTCTACCCACATTCAATAGTGTCATCGCCAGTCGACCTACTGTGCTATAAAAGGTTTCTGTAGGCTTGTATGTTCCAAACACCACCTACATATGACAACGTCGAGATATATTTAGATCTATTTAGATGCGTAGGTCATTAAAATAGCTTGTTGATTTGCGGCCAAAGACAGACGTTGGTAGCTTAGTCTCTCGTCTGACTGTAGAAGCCAGCATCCGAGGATTTGCCAAGAGCATGTACTCTTTTGTAGTGGAATACTTGTTATTTATTTGTTTCGTGCTTAGTCTGTTCCCCCACTAGCAGTTGAACCGATTTTTAATTTCCTAATACTAGTAACAGTGCGAACTGTTGAGGTTCGAGCGACAATACCGTCCCAATATATGTTTGTTGTAATAGACCTGCGAAAAGTATGCAGCTTTTTAAAATATGATTGTAAAATAACAACATGACAGCCCTATGAAGTCTGCATTTCGCCATCGGATTGATGGTTAGAATTTGAACCATTATAACGAAGTGTCGTATGTATTTGTGTCGATCGTAAACATTCCACAAAGCTGTATTGACAGTTACGGGCGTGGCTATGGCGCTTGGTTTGAGTTTATGTCTTACACAAGTTAACGTAGTTGGAATCGGTACTTGAAGAAACTGTGCTCAGGAATGTGTCGCTGAGTAGTTTAATGTAGAGTTTCTTACAGCCTCACCTGAAGTGTGTAGGCGTAGGTCTGATAAGGTATTGACACATTGTTTTGTACTTTACTGTTTTAAGGAGAGAGAGTGGGGTTTACTACAAAGCCTCGTTTTCGTTGAAATTGGTCGTTATCTGGAAGCACTTAAGTAACACCACATTGTGTATTTGAAACGGAGCATTGTTCGTAACGGAGTGTACTGTCTGTTAGGCATGTGTGTAGATAAATTTCATTTTATTACCCGTGAGGGGCGTAGCTATGGCGGTGAAGGGGAAGGGGGAGTGGTACTGAAGCCCCGGGAAGCATAATTAGTATTTTAAATGTAAAAAAAAAAAAAAAACCATAGACTGTGCTCATCATATTTTAAATTATTGAGACAAAAGGAGCATCAGTAAATGAGTGTTACATTTTTAAAGAGACTTTTCTCTCATCCAAAATGTCCAGACCGCCTCTCGGAACAACACGGCGACCACCGAGTACCGGCGTTCTTTCCCACAAGTAACGGGCCGAGGTTAAGAATGGGTATACCTATAACACTTCTTCCCTGTGTGCACTCATGTCGTTGTCCTTACGTTCTCAGTGACGGTACTTGTACTGCGGGCCGGAATTTAGATGCGACAATGTGGATTAAACCAACGTTCCTTCCGTCGTTGCGATGTCTCGGACATGAGCATGTGATTTTCCCAAGCAAAATTTACCCCTAAAGGAATCATTTTGCGAGACCGCTCACATACAGAATCGCGGGTTCTAATCGCGCTCTGTGTCATTGCCCTTTGCAGATGGAGGCGGTGCGTTGGGTCCGTTATCCGTCTGAGGTCGAAGGAAGTCTCGTAAGGTGCTTGAAAACTGTGTTCTGTCAAGCGACTTGGTGGTGGTGCTTTTCAGATTCAGAGGCATTTTTACACAGCTATCAGCATTTCATAAAGCGTTACGATTCTGTCGATTCCGTCATAAATCTACAGCCCCGTTTTGTCATCATCGGCCAGCGCTGTTGTCTCTCTGTAGAATTCTCTGTTTAGGTTTAAGATATGTATACGAAACAAGGCAAAAGGGAGTAGGGTTATAGTTCTACTCTTTCTTTAAAATCCGCGCTAGATGACCGCTTTACTCCCGCGAAAGAAACCCGTTGGCCATTGTCCATGCGGCTGGGTGGACCCCGGGGCCGGTCAGGACGGATGTGGAAACCTCGCTTCCCACCGGAATTCGATCCTGGACCTTCCAGCCCGTATGGAGTCGGTATACCGACTGAGCTGTCGCGGCCAACATGAATAAGACAAGTGGCTGTAGTTGCAGCAGTCGTGCGGACGGAATTTTACAAGATATGATTAGGTGTGTCGTTAGATACTTACGCTTCTACTTGGAAAATGTTTGCAGCAACTGATCTAAATGATTGCTTCATAGTTAATCCTGTAATGTAGACATGTCAGAGGACACAATCCGTAATCCCTATTGAGGAACAGAAGAGTAAACTCGTGATAACAGAACCAGCATTCATCTTAGTAGAGTAGGCTTACCTTGTTGAGTCAGGCTGCAGGAGTAAAGTTAAATGTTTTGTTTGTGAAGAAACGCCTGAAACGAAATGCTGTATATGCTGTAGTTTTTTGGGTGGACCTAGAGTTTGACCAGCGAAGCAATATAGTGATGGTGCACAGTGATTGCAGCTGTCAAATCTTTATAATAAAAGCAAGGTTGTTAGCCTCTAATGAGAAAGGCGTTGCGATGCGCTTCGTGCGCTGGGAAGGTCCGAGAAAGTTTCCCTTTGTGTTGCCGTTTTCCTTGCAGGTTGGCTGTTGGAACTGATGGGCATCATGCGTATCCTGACGTGGGACGAAATTGTTCTGACGGGTGTTCTAGAGGGATATTTGAATTCAGCAGCGAATGTTATGTCACTGCTTTAAATTATGACGTACTTGCGTACGTAACATACTGGCATTTGCATTCCTTTGATCCAGAAGGTACTTACAGTAACAGTGGGATGTGGCTGTAAGTCGTAACATTTACAGAACTGGAGAGTATATTTTAATTGTAATGTACACATTTTTGGCAGCAGATTTACATAAGTACTATCGCTTACTGAATGCAGTAGTTACAGAACCCAAAAATTTCCCGTTTTGAGTTAATACTACGATTGAGATCCAAAAAAATAACAACTACATCCGACAATACCGGCACACTTGTTAGTTGAAACATATCCTGCTACATTCCACTACTGTCGGATGTAGTTATTTTTTGGATCTCAGTCGTAGTGTTAAATATAAGTGGGGAATTCTGGGGTTGTGCCGCTATTTTATTCAATGAGCGATATCAACCAACATTCACAAGAACGTTTTCTATTATCACCGTTATTCAAAAACCAATAGTACGTTTCGAAAGCTCTCCGTTTACGTGCTTGCGTCCTCAGGTGAAACCAGTAATCGTAGGAGACAGTTGACAAAAAACATTTGACCATGACCACGCCATCACAAAATGCATATCATGTTGTAATACTTATATTAGATTCCTCTATATACGAGGGTGGTACCGAAAGTCATGAGCAACCATTTTTTACATGCAAACCGGGAAAAGCAGACGAAGGAAAGTACGGTGGTAGATGGAACCAGCTGTTGTGTTATCCTTGAGTGTCTCGTGACGTCAATTGTTTGCATCACGTGACCAGTATCACTCCTAAAAAAATGGCCGACAACGATGTGTCGTTTCGCCAGCGTGCTGTCATCGAATTTCTCGTTAAAGAGGAAATCCCTGCTGCAGAAATTCACCAGAGACTTCAGCGTGCTTATGGAAGTGTGTGCATG
>Ga0123352_10010171_pt1 | contig 14764 bp, 4 predicted proteins | sample TergutLab28metaG_FD_89700 | JGI IMG/M metagenome (GOLD analysis project Ga0123352, IMG submission 89700) | Labiotermes labralis P1 segment gut microbial communities from Petit-Saut dam, French Guiana - Lab288 P1 | ecosystem: Host-associated > Arthropoda: Insects > Digestive system > Gut ... | reverse complement strand
TTGATGCACAAAATTTTTGTTTTACAATAAGTTTATTTCATGCCTCTACATGTTTCGAGCACATGTGCTCATCATCAGGAGGTCAAAATTGCATTACATAGCCTCTGGTATCATCACACCTATAGGTTTGATGATACCAGAGGCACATGTGCTTGAAACAAGTGGAGGCATGAAATATATTTATTGAAAAAAAAAATTTGTGCATCAAGTTGGTTAATTAATGAGATAACATACTGAGTTGCACTGTCAGCAAAACGTCAGAATTTACAAAAGTAAGTTACGATAAATGTACGGTTGAATGACAAGTTGGTAGGACTTACTGAACTCGGTACAACATAAAGAAAGTTTGGTTTACTGTGTGTTATTTTAAAAGTGATGGGTTATATTCTATAAGCATCTCCTCTGCTAATAAATTTGCGATGTTTGGTTCTGCGGGCCTATTATAATATATTTGTTAAATTGTGTTACTAAAATTATTCAGGTGACCGGGGGACCCAGTCACTTCCCTCGATGTCTGCATGTTGGCCAGTTCTGCTTTAGCGGATGCCCCCCTTTGCCATCCAGTTTCTTGCGGGACAACTGATAGTATGCAGTTCGATATGTGTCATTCTAATTAATTCGAGAGGTCCGATATTTTCGATATAATTTGTGGGTTGTAGGTGTTTTGTGAAACCATCGATACAAAACTATAGACCCGCTTTATGAAAACACAAATTGGCACAAAATATCACTGCAGTTTTCAGATAGGGTGTGAGGTACTGCAGTAAGTAGTGTATCCAGGTTTGCGAGGCCGTCGGTAGATGATTTTCCATACTCAGATTGCCAGTAGGAGATGCAACTGTGCACCTATCTTTGTGATCACCCGTCTGAGCAGGTTTTAAAATAGTGCACGATAATTTGCAGATCAGGGATCTGTTCAAGAGTTTGGAGACACCAAATGAGGACAAGTAATTCGAACTGTGTAATAAGCAGGTGAATTTGTGGTACTGGCTGAGGAAGAAACAGTGCTATAGGACATGACTGTTAGACTTAACTGAAATTGGAAGGTACTATGGAATGGATATTAATGTAGACAAAACGAATGTAGTGAGAATTCCAAGGCCTTCATCCCCAGCACGTAATATGATAGTTCATACACAACTGTAGAATCTAGTATCTTTTAATTATTTGCGTAGAATGATAACAAATGATACAAGATATAAACGGGAATTTAAATCCAGGATTGTCATGGCAAAAGCAGCACTCAACAAGCAGAAGACTCTTTTCACCAGCACATTTGGCTTAAATTTAAGGAATTAACTGCTGAAGTGCTACGTTTGGAGCACAGCTCTGTATAGTGCTGAAACTTGGACGCTTCGGAGAGTAGATCAGAAATGTCTGGAAAATTTTGAAATGTGGTGCTAAAGAGGGATGGAGAAGATAAGTTGTGCTGATTGTGTGAGTAATAAAGAAGTATTTCCTAGAGTCGAAGAGGAGGAGAATATCTTGCATACAGTAAAAAGAGAAAGAAGGAATTCTAACTAGATTGGTCACATCTTGCTTAGAAACCGCTTTTCAAAACACGCTATGGAAGGGAAGGTAAAAGCAAGTATATAAGTGATGGGAATAAGTGGAAGAAGACGTAAGTACCTACTGCATAACCCTAAGGGAGAGTATACAGTAAACTGAAAGAGGAATCGCTGGATCTCACTGTATGGAGATCAGGCTGTGGAAGAGGCAAGGGACCTGGCGTAAGACAGAATGTGGATTGTTGAATATACAGGTAATCTTACATAGTATATTTCAGGGATACTTATGCATCACTCCGCATGTTTACTAAAGAAGTTGAGAAGGAAGAAATGTAAATGGGATGTTCTCTTTGTGCTCTATTAAGCACCATTCAACTTCATTGTATAGTGAGTGGAAGTGTGGCTCCACGTATTTTTAATCTCTGCTGTAGATAGAGGTTATTGGTCAGCTTCATGCCGCCGCTGATGAGATGACATTAGAAGCTGGGTGGACTAGCACTCCGTGCTACATTCTGTTTTTACTCCTACGCTCCGTGTAGCAGAGAAAACTCTTCCAATGCACGGAATCGAATCCCTGTTCCTCGGTAGTCCAGCCCGTTAACTGATGTCTGTATTGAAGGAGATGTCCTGACTCTTAACCGGGAGGGAAATATGCTGTAATTCTACGGTCGTTTCAAAGGAAAGTAAGGGACATGTAAGAAGTAGGTCTATATCAAGGCACCTAGCTGACGCGTCTACAGAAGACAGACCATTAATCTATCATTGGGGTCACCTCTTTGATTATTGAGATTATTTGTGCCTCTAGGACTTAGGAGCATTAGTCCTACCGCCATCTGTGAGGCTCTGTGATGGGTTACAGCACCAGAGAAGAACTGCTGCTATTCATTTGAAAGTCCCCTTCCTCGCCTCGAGCAGCAGAGCGCAGCAGAGCAGACAACAGTCCAAGGAAGGTCAACATCCGTCCATCCCTGCACGCATAAAGCCATCAAGTCTGGAGTAAACGTGTTGCCAGGACATTTCCAGAGCCGCAGGGTCGGTACAGAAGAAATGAAAAGCAGAAAGCCAATGCCAGATTCATTATAATTGTCAGGTTGGGAAATACATTATTTTGGTCTAATTTGCTACCAACTGGCTGTAATGCACATTGTTTCTTTTTATTCCGTTATGGTGGAGTGAGACAATGTCTCTGTGGAACTGTGGCCTTTAATGGGCCCATTGTCCATCCCCACATGATGAATGGATAGGGAGCAATCGTGGAATTATAATTGGCACTAGAAAACGGAATTACTTGGAGAAGAACCTGTCTCTGTGCCACTTTGGCCACCACAAATCCCGCATGAACTGCTCTGGAACAGAAGTCTAGCCTCCGCGGTGAGAGAGAGAGCCCGGAGACTAGCCGCCTCATGCTGTAATTGATATGGTTGAAATTCATGTGGTTTTCAGAAGAAGGGTGTGAAAATATCTGGACTTTACATATTTGGTTCGGAATATCGACAGGTAACGATTTTCTGTGTAATTTCTGGTTCTTTGAAATTCAAGAATGTCTTCATTAGCTGAGAGATTATAAGCTGGTCAAGAAATATTCACTTCCATGGAGATACTTTTCACCACAAGAATTTATGGTTGCTATAAGCCGATGTTTGATTTATTCCTCCCAGAATTTTAAGCAGATTCCAAATACGTCCAATGTGTGTGGTAATTTGCTTAATTAATAAAGAAAATAAAGGGCAGGCGACAGTGGCTGTGGGCTGCACAAAACAACATGGTTTCCGTCCGCAGTTACTTTCTTTTCTCAGGTAGTCAAAGGCAAGACGCGAATGTTAATAAGAATCCAACCAGATGCAACAGTATGCCCGATCGGGCCACGTTGGAGGGAAGTAGCTGTACCAGTGTTATGACCTGTACCGGAGGCTGCGGTTATAGGTTTTTAGTACTCCTGACGATGGGTGCTGTGACACCCGAAACACGTAGAGTGACTTTGCAGTAAATAAATATCTGCATAATGTTGCATCTGGTTGGATTTTTATTAACATTGAATTACGATGCACAGAACCACAAGCAAGACAGGAACTTGTTCTGCAATTATGAAAATTATGAATCAAATTGAAATTAACGTAAGATTAGAGCTCTCGTGAGAAAGTAAACGATCGTCGGTGTGTATGCTGTACATTACTCGTTTTTGGTAAGAAATATCTCTGTCTCTGTCTGTTTTACGGAGTTTGAAGTTCCAAGAGCAATGCTGAGATTGAAGTTATCCGGGATATGGCGGTATGTCGCTTGATAACGTTCCCGATGATTCGTAGGAGTTTTCTGTCTCCATTTTCAAAGTCAAAGTAAACCGAGGAGAGAATTCATAGGCTACTTAGCTAAGCGATTGCCAAACCGGGGTTCGCGGGTCGCATGTGGGACGCCGGCATGCTATTTGCGGCCTGCGATATTTTTCGAACACATTTAAATTATGCTTTATGATATTAATTGTGGACAAAGTGGCTTTGGAGAAGGTTAATCTCCCAGTTTCTTCGGTCTTTCCTGCTAACGACCTTTCCACTATTGCTCCTTACTGGTCTGTCACGGTACTATAGCCCTGACGATGAAACACCTTTTGTATTCGCGGTCTTTCATTCAGGATTTGATCTGTCTCACTTTGTTATTGGTTGGTCAAAGAGCAGCAGTTAATTTCAAGATTGATATTTGACGTTGTAACGGCCGTGAATGAACGAATGTTAAAATCACAGTGGTTTGGGATATGACGTCATGTATTTTGATAAATGATCTTCGAAGTCCAAACGTAGAAGCCTGGAAAACTTTGGGTTAACCTCTTAAAAACGAAACGTATCTGTATTATACAAGGGCACTGTGCGTACCGCTCCGCAAACACTCTACACCTCGCTTATAAAAAAACAGTCTTTTAATATTGCATAAGGCAAAATTTCAGTTTGTTCCGAGATCCATACAAAACACGCAAATTCCATGTGATCACAAAGTAGAATTTTTGAATGTCAAACCATGTGGTACGTAAAGTTACCGGTAGGCTTTAAAAGTTTAACGTAACTGTTCTGCTGATGAACAGGCTAACATGTTTACATGGGCATGGCGATAAGATAAAGACGAACTTATCGAATGGGGAAGGGTGTGTAGATACATAATTAAAACAGGATTATTGCCCTGCAAGCTTGAAAGGAAATACTGTGCGGTTTTAGTTAAGAGATTTTCGGCTTACTGTCTACGGTAGATTTTATTGTGACGGGTTTTCTCTGGTTGAGGATAAGAGTTGGGACACAAACATTATGTTCGGATTTCGGTGCTGTCCTTGTAACGTTCGGTAAAATTGCGTAGACAGTTTTTGAAAAGACTTTCAGCTTACAGAATTAGCGTATTACAGTGTTTTGTGTGTATCGTATTATCCTAAGAATAACGGCATTATTTTTCCTTGTGTATGTCAGGTGTACCACGTACTGTGCACCACACTTCTGGATGTTATTTTATGAGTCATTTTAAGTAAAAAATGCTAAATCTACCTACGCACAGCTACAAGCATTTTAATGCACGTACTTTGCTGTAACCGTAAACGGTAAAGTACACATGTTTTATCATACGGTAAGCAAAAAATAAAGCTAGCCCTATGTGTCAGATAACACCACAAAAGAAAGACATCAATTTTCGGCTGTGTTGCCCCGTTATTTATGCTAGTTTACGTACTTAGTTACAGGACCATCAGATTTTTTGGCCCCTAAATCCTTCTTGTGGGACACACGAAGGACACGTTTTACTGGTCAAAATTTCAGACAAGAGAACTGCTGCAGAAAATTATTGAATCTGCTGGACGCGTAAGGTGAGGTGATTACATTATCTGAAAGACAATGAATTCTCTTTTGAGAACTGTAGAAGATGTTTTGGACAGTAATCATTTTAGCGTACTGAAAATCGGCTTTCTTTGATATTGTATCATCAAAATTGATTTTTCTTTGTGTTGCAAGGTAGCGATGTAAACTATCGTAAGTAACTCGGTAACACAACCAAAAATGGAGGCCTTTCTTTTATGGTATTAACTGACACACGGTTTTCTTTTGATGTCTTACATGCAGTAGGTAAGAATTATTTGCTGCCTTTGCTTTGTTGTGTTGTTGGACACAAGCGGTACAGAAAGTTAAGAACTAATGGGTACCTTTCTTTAAGGGTGTTTTAAAACATTAAACTTTATTTTTTGTGTACATTATGGTACAATACGTGTATTTCACCATTTTCGATTAGAGCCATGTACGTATATTAAAATTCTCGGAGCATCGTAACCTTTGCTAATCTGGCGCATGCTTATGTAGCATTTTTTACTAGAAATGTTTCATAAAGTAACAACCGGACTTTTGATTCACGTGCGGAACACTCTGTATTGAACATCGCGTGTTCCGTCTTGCCTTGTAGTGGAGGTACACTAATTCCTGTCGAACGTTTCGTTGTAAGGTACTGAAAATTAATTTCTTAAACAAGCTCAGGTCCCCTTTTATCGGTTCGAAGCATATTACGTTGTACTGATTAATTATTCAATAATGCCCGTGTCTGTCACATTGTTGGTGTTTTGAAAATGATGTCATTGTGAACACTACTTTAGTGATTAATCGGCTATTTGTTTTGGTACACACTTAAAACCGTGAAATCTCTGTAAGTGCTATGAAGAATGAGGCAGGTTTACATTGTCCTGAGAGGGCCATTTTGTGCCTTATTCCACATACAGAAGAGCGCGCATGTACGCCATATGTATAACTTATTGTGAGACCGAACATTGTACTTTGTATGGCAGTGGGCGTTTTGATTAGGTCCGTTGATCCCTATGAAATATCAGCAGTCAATTGCATCGATACTGGCACATTTTATCAATAATATCGGACTCCAATGGAAGCCTTTTGTGGTCACGTTTTTGAACCTTCGATTTTGGCAGGTATCTTGCATGTGATACCATGCACTTTGGTAGGTGGGTGTCAAGGATTCGGAGAAATTTACTTCATCTGTTTTTATGCATCTGTGTTCAGGTGACAAGGAAGAGACTTAATTACTGAAAATCAAAAATCTTCTGTATATTGTTACTTATTGCTCAAGAAGTACCTTCGATCATTTTGTTATTGTATAGAGCAGGGGCGACCAGCTGTACGAGCTACAGACACGCAGTTTAGGATGTGACTTAGAGAAGATCCGTGTTTTTATTAATGGAGTCACAAGTACAGTAGCAACATTGCTCACTGCCTGCTGAATGCAGTCAGCGCTGCTCTTAGCAGCACAAGGAACTACTGCTTGTTGGGTTATCCACTAATACATTAATAAAATAAAACATTTTCCATTAGTTTTTCCTCTCGTATGCCTATTTATCCAAATACAATGTGTTATTTAGAGTATTGGGTCGCCTTTCTTTAGAAAAATTTTTATATCATCATTGACGTTCGGCCTCGTGTGCATGTTAACTGCCTGAATTTTAATTTTCACAGGTAACATGCGCGATACACTTTGTGGCTGCCACTGATATGCAGAAAGACAACTGCCTTCCCTAAGACACTACTTTTCGTATCCTATTATCCATTATGTGATTTCGTTCTTGTGGCCTCAGTTGATGGAACAGACCGTGATGTACCTAGTCTTTTGCTGGCTCTGGATGCTTTATAGGTAGAAAACCGGGGAAAAGCGGTAGCACAGCGCAGTACGTTTCGACGTAGAAGATATGTGAATTGTTCAGGAATGTCAAGTACGAAATTATCTGATTCTTCTGTGAAGTACAGCCACAACACAGAAGGCCAGTATTAAAATTTTCAAACGCTTAAAAATATTTTTATGAGTTGACATACTGTATAATGTACGGGACTGCTACAATTTTGCCTGCACACTTCAAGAATGTCAATAAACTATTGTTCATTAAGTGCAGTACTTTCCTTTGAATGCAACTGTGGATTCAATTCATTAATTATTCTAACTTCCCAATCGTTAATCATTGTTCATGTTATACTATGTGAGTACGTAGCCACAGATCTCGTTAGCTTTGATCACTAAAGCGTATATTCGTTAGTGGTTTTTGGTTTGGGATCGTTGGTTCGAGACTCAATAGAGGTATAAATACGCTGGGTACTTTGAAATGTAACGTGTTTGACGAGAGCTTCTGTTGCAGGTTTGCATTAGCCTACAGTACAAATGCAGTGCACTAGTAATTAACATATCTATATATGTGTGTAAGCTCATAATTTGTAACATAAACACAAGTCTAATAATCATATATTGTCATTACGTCTGCCTAGTACTATATATCTATATAGAGTATCTTCTATCCTACAATGGAGCAGCAGTTTCTTTCGAAACCTTGATGTTTATCAAGCTGCATTATGTCATATTAGAGCGGACGGTGATATCACAGTGTGCATTGTGCTGCACAGATGGCAAGACCTTTGTAAGAACGATATGATTAGCTGATGTTTGTCGTAAATTCAACGTTGAGGCTGGAGGTACAAGGTTCCACCGAAACGTCTATATTTATTGTGCAATTCTACACCGTGTAACACCACAGATGACTTTCGTGTTGACATTCATTGCCACGACAAATTCTAATTTAATATCACGACTTTTCAGGCTGATATATTATAATTAGACTAACTTTATGGAAGACAACTAGAATGTACTGGTCACTCAAACTTATTATTTCCTTTTTTTGAAAATAGACAATTTATTGCCATTAAGCAAGCCATGTTTAATGTCACTTTAACCATTTAAGGACGAAATCTAATGAATTTTATTTAAAGGCCCATTTCGTACCGCGCAATAAACACTTGTCTCCTCAGTTACAAAAACCAGTCGTTGAGTGCTATATAGGAAGGACTTCAATGTTTTTTCTGACATACATACAAAACAAATAATGTAGAAACTTTGAACCTTAAGGCTAGTGGTACATACACTAACCGTTAGGCTTTAAAAGGTTAATTTGTACCGTATGTATGAATCTTTGCTTAAAATTATACTAAGACTTTACGATCTTTCTGTATTTTTTCGCATGGATTTAAATATAATCTGATGTTCTGTTGTCTGGAAACTTTAGAATTAAAATTTATCTATGCTCTAAATCTACAAGTTTACATTTTATTTTGCATAAACAGGAAATTTCCTATCTTCATCATTCTGGTCCAGCTAAGGTGGAGGGAATATAAAGGAAAGAGGTGGAAGTACGCAAGAGAGGAAACAAATTGAACGCTTAATGCAGTGGGCAGGAATTTTGTTGTTAGTTGCATCGCGTAGGAATTTTGGTAATAAAGCTGGGAGGGCTAAATTGGTGTGGATTTTTCGTCTCAGTATGAAGGGAAGGAGATTCATGTAAGTAATATGGGTGTTTATGGGATGTCAGTTCTTGTCTCACCCCAAAACAACTGCGTCTGCTTGACAAAGACCGAATTTTTAAAATTGTTTAGGGAAATGGCCGTTGTGTAGAGTGATAATCGCTGAAAAAATGTATGATTATTGTGTGTTGTCAGGTAGAGGTCTCTGCGACTGGCCGATACCTCTTCCAGAGGAACCCTACCTGTGTGTGCGTATATGTGTGTGTGTTTGTGTGTGTCTGCGCGCGCGTATGTATGTGTGTGTGTGTGCGGGCGCGTGTGTGTGCGCGCGCGCGTGTCTGTGTGTGTGTGTGTCATTGAGTGTTATCAAGGGAAACAATAACCCCTACACTTACAATAGGTATGTAGGCGGAGGTGAAGACTAAGCAAGAAAGAAGAAAGAGTGGCAGTAATATGGAATATCATAATGGTCTGTTGCTTTGAGAAACGTGATTTTGATTCATGAAATGAAGCTCTATAAAACAGCACAAGGGAAACGAACGTGCGAACCTCTTCGTTTATCCTTTGAAGCATGGATCTTGTACAAAAATATTTAAAAATTCGGTTCTTGCCACTAATTAAGTGCAATGCGCCTCAGTTTTAAAAACCAGCAGTTAATGCTCTTAGGAAAATGATCTATATCTGTTGCCCAAAACATACGAACTCCATAAATGTATTGTTTTGTTAAAATACGAATATTTGAGTGTTAAGCAGAATGCATGTACATAGAGTAAGCACTATTATCTTGCAAAAGAATGGCAGATAGAAACACGTAACTCTTGGGTCAGAACTGGAATTCGCAAGATATGAGGTGTTCAGAGCGATATGACGCCGTGCCGATTGGTAGATAGTGAACAGCTTTATGGAGGAGTGTGCTGTCATCATATCCCAGAAGATATGAATCTTCAGAATTATAGTTTCTTTGTCGGATCTCCTACATACCGCACCTGTTGCACGCTGTAGGGTTTAAATTGTGCTTGGAGATTCATCCGCATCAGGACAGTTGCTAGTGGAACAGCAGGTGACGTCATTCTCCTGCTGCATCCAAAATATCCTCTTACATTGCGACGTCTTCGTACAACGTCACGTAGGCGGAGGTGGGCGGGGTCTGGCTTTCTTAATGGTTTACGGCAGTTGGAAAATGTTTTGCTTTAAAGTGCATCTGTTGCGGGATGGGAGTAACTTAAGGTGCAGATTACCTTGTTCTGGCTAGCTCAGTTGGTAAAGTGTGTGGTCTATTGACGGCCGATCGAGGAACCTAAGTTAGATGCTTGGGAAGCGCGAGAGATAGCCTCGTAAAAATGGTGTTATGCTGTTGTAAGTAAACCTTGCATTATCTCCAGCAACATGTTTCGACATGTAAAACGTTATCATCAGGCTAACTTCTTAAAATATAAATGTGTAAATTTCATACTTTGTATAAAGTACAACATATCATGTTAATTGTGGACTGGTGTCTCATCGGCTTGTGTCGCCTTAAAACTAAGGTAATTGCAGTAACCCGATATTTTTCACTGGAGGGAGTGTGATAAACCATGGACAACCTCAGCCAGGGTAGCCAATATACTGATCAAGATTCAAAACTAGAAACTAGTGAACCCGAGTCAAGCAATGTCGATTGGATTTGCTAGTTCTCCGTAGAGTAATTTAGCGGCGTTTGTTGAGTAACGCCTTTCTCTTTATGGAGGAACGGAGAATCCTGGTAGAAGTCATAAATTCTGCTCTCCAGTTGCAGGCTCACAGGTGTAAAAATTGCAAATGGTGTAGCCGTGCCCGTTTGGAATGTCAGTCCTGACACTAACACTACACAGTCTGAATCACTGGCCACAATGAGAAAATATGCGCATGTGCTCGCCACCGAGAGAATCTCACACTTGCAGAATTGCACTTAGGCGTATTTAGGATGGGTAAACCTAAATGACGCATCAACCAAAATAATGGGCCGCATCTTGTATGGTTATTAGCACAAACATAAAGCCGGGGCTTTGATTGAATAACCGCGCAGGTGGCTATTTGTGGGATACTTTGTTGCAGTCTGGGACTTTGAAGACAGAAAACAAAGTATGTGGTTTAATGTTTATGTAATGCTGAGGGAGCAGGATGTGGGAATTTGAGGGTAGAAATGGTTAGGGAGCAGGTTGTGAGAAGAGGATGGAAGATGTTGGTTGGGGAGAAGGTTGTGAGAAGAGGAGGGATGATGTTGGTTAGGGAGCAGGTTGTGAGAAGAGGATGGAAGATGTTGGTTGGGGAGAAGGTTGTGAGAAGAGGAGGGATGATGTTTAGGGAGCAGGTTGTGAGAAGAGGAGGGAAGATGTTGCTTAGGGAGGTTGTGAGAGGAGGAGGGATGATGCTGGTTAGGGAGCAGGTTGTGAGAAGAGGAGGGAAGATGGTTAGGGAGCAGGTTGTGAGAAGAGGAAGGAAGATGTTGGTTATGGAGAAAGTTGTGAGAAGAGGAGGGAAAATTTTGGTTAGGGAGATGGTTTTGAGAAGAGGAGGGATGATGTTGGTTAGGTAGTAGGTTGTGAGAATGGAAGCACCGAAAATGATTAGGGAGTAGTTTGCGAGATTGGGACGGATGAAGCTCGATAGGCAGCAAGTTGTGGAAATGGGAGGGATGTAACTGGTTAGGAAGGGGGTTGTGAGTTTGCTAGGGATGGTACTGGTTAGGAAGCTGGTTTTGAGGATGGGAAGGCAATGCGACATTAATGTGAAACATACGAATTTTGATTCCGAGCACGGATGGTTGATGGCACTAGTTGCTTATTGGCTAATTTGATGTCATTGATGTTTTAACTTTGTCGCTTCTATTAGAGGTTTTGTTCTATAATTTCAGCAAGATTTGTGTCTAGTGTTTGAATTGCTGCTGCAGTAAATGTTCTTTGCAGCTTCCGTGATTTCAGGCTTCCGCCGCGAAGTAGATGAGAACTTTGTTCTTCTGGGTTATTACGCAGCATGATAACCCAGAAATGCACAGTTCTCTTGTTTGCATCTATCATAATGTGATACAATTTATGGTGGATATAACAAGTTTCAGGAAGTTGTACGACAATAGGTTAATTTTAACCGTATTTGAAATTACTGGAGGCAGATTTTTCACAGACAGGCTACAGAGCGTATTGACTAGCACTCAGGGCTTATAAAAGAGGTCGATATTTTAATTAGTTACCCTTCCAAGAAAGAGTCTTCTCCGTGAATTCAGTTTGGTATTAGGCGTTTAATTATTTCAAGAGACAGGCGGAAATTGCGGAATTTTGCAACGTGTTGCCAAATCACAAGAACACGCTGCTGATATAAGTGATATTTGTCTTAGGGCAGTATACAAACTTTAATTTCTGTTAGCATCATAACATTGTAACCGCTCGTTTATTCGCCACCTTATTTTAATAGTAGAAAATCTAACCATTCAAATAAGAGTCTATACTGCATACACTAAGATATTTAATATCAAGAATCTGCACACATAATATATTTTGCGGTTCAGATTACTTTCAGAATAAATAGAGATTATTTTCCATAACAAAGGTAAAGAACCAACCGTTGTAGGAAACGTGGCTTATTTTGTTGAAGTGGGAACTTATATTTCGATGTAATTTACGTGATTGTCATGCTTCAAGGCTTTCAACGTTGTAATTTATTCTGTAACATTTAAGGCCTATATTAGTACTACTGGCATAGAATTCACAGAAACCTGTCGTCCATCGAACGTATGAAGTATAACTATTGAGAGCATCGTTAAATATAACAGACTTCTTTGTTACTGACGTAAACAACGTGAGCCTGTAGTTCTCTTGTATTGCGGAGGTACAGGCGAGTTTTCATAGAGCTAGGAAATTTAGGGCAAATTGGCCTCTGCTTCCCGTGTTGTTTTCTACTGTACTGTGCTTACTGCATGCAATGGAAACATGAGTTCTGTCTCTCGTGTTGCTTCATCTGATACGCGTCTTTAGCATTATAGGATCTGAATAACGCAGATTAATGCATTCTTTTCAGAGCCAAACTCTGATATTTAAGACAGTGAAAACGTTTGACATTATGGCAGATGTCTTCCATGTCAGCTCAAATCAGTGCCTAGTAAGTAAGAATGCATTTAGAGTAAGAAATAATTTAATTTTCTGGGGAACAGACACACGCATTACATTAGTTTGGCCTTCAGTTTTGCTATCTTACAATTAGGAAAATTAATTCAACATTCGATCTGTGTAAACAACAGCTCAAGACACTGAGAGCCACAACAAATTATTTGACCTATCGTAAAATTCCACAGTGTACGTCCACTTTTGATGCTGTAATAATTGCTCAGCTGGTATAGATAATTTCCGCCTGTGTAGGGTCCTAAGTTCCGTTAGAGTGTTCAAAGATCACACCAGTGCCAATTTAGTGCTGTCTAGACTGACCCGTACCGTTTCTTTACCCCCAGATTTTATTTTTTCCTTCTATCTATGCCATGGTTTCCAAGGGTAAAGGTAAAGCAGCCCCATTACAGACCTGGACAGGCCCAGAGGGTTCCAGGAAGTTAAGGTTCCCAGATTTCGTGACAACGGCACAGGATGGTAGTAAGGTTGTCAGCCTTACGCACCGGCCGCCTTTACCCCCAGGAAATACTCCTGGTACTCATTTCTGTTAGAGGCTGAGTCGACCCAAAGGCCATATTGCTATCGGAAGGATTTTATGTCAATGAAAATTCCACTGACACCAGCTGAGATCGAACCAGCGGCCTTCCGATTTGTAGCACAGCACCTTAACCACTGTGCTACCGCGGTCGGTTTTCCAAGGGTATGTTTTGTAAATATTTATCCTTAACGCTATACTGTCAACATGCAACACCCACCCAATAATAGCTGGTGAATAACATCAACTATGGAGCTCCTCAACAGATTTCTTTAGCTTCTTTCTCTCTTCAATCTCTAAGTTCTCGGGGTTCAGTTCTGAAATAGCTCCGATATGTGGACTTTTTTTTGGTGTGAGAGTTTTCTCTTCCACCACTGCATAAAAACACTCTGACATTTAGAATTCTTTTTATTTTAAATTTTACGTTTTACGATACAAGATCAAAGGCACTAGACTCTGAGCCGAATGGTAGCAAGCATTCAATAAATATAGGACCAGCCTTACTCTAAATGGATATGTCGCTGCTTTCTGAATTGAAAAAAGCTACCGAATCCATAAAGAAAGATAAACTCAGTTTGTTTAGTGCAGTGGTCACGGGTATTAATTAGGTGTGCTGCATGTCATTAATACGTATAAACTCTGGTATTTGGGTATTTAATTTTTAGCTTTCAAATGAAATTGAATTTGGTCAGGTTTATGTCATAGACAGTGTTTGCGATCACTTTAAAAGTTTTTTGTCAAAAACAAAACACAGACAGTGTGAAAATGGAAAAGCAAATATCCAATAATTATTCGGTAAGTATGGAGAGATATAAAAAATAAGTACCAATAATATTACATTCAGGAATGTAGAGCAGATTGAATATAGAAAATAGGACCTACTTGTTACCAGGCAGATTAGATATTTCTTTTGCTGTGTCGTATTTATGTAAGTGGAGGATTAAAATCTACTGTTTGGTTTGGGAGTGAGAATTAGAATTTCGCCTTAAGGGAAATTTGAGAGCGGTGTGTTGAAGGGAGTTTGAGAGCGGTGTGTTGAAGGGAGTTTGAGTGTGGTGTGTTGAAGGGAGTTTGAGTGCGGTGTGTTGAAGGGAGTTTGAGTGTGGTGTGTTGAAGGGAGTTTGAGAGCGGTGTGTTGAAGGGAGTTTGAGAGCGGTGTGTTGAAGGGAGTTTGAGTGTGGTGTGTTGAAGGGACATTGAGAGCGGTGTGTTGAAGGGAGTTTGAGAGCGGTGTGTTGAAGGGAGTTTGAGTGCGGTGTGTTGAAGGGACATTGAGAGCGGTGTGTTGAAGGGAGTTTGAGAGCGGTGTGT
>Ga0123352_10010170_pt1 | contig 14765 bp, 8 predicted proteins | sample TergutLab28metaG_FD_89700 | JGI IMG/M metagenome (GOLD analysis project Ga0123352, IMG submission 89700) | Labiotermes labralis P1 segment gut microbial communities from Petit-Saut dam, French Guiana - Lab288 P1 | ecosystem: Host-associated > Arthropoda: Insects > Digestive system > Gut ... | reverse complement strand
GTTGTTGTTGTTGTTGTTATTGTTATTGTTGTTGTTGTTGTTGTTATTATTATTATTATTATTATTATTATTATTATTATTATTATTATTATTATTATTATTATTATTATTATTATTATTATTATTATTATAAGCACATGACAACTGTGCTCTTCGAGGTTATTATGCATCGAGTAGTGGTAATTAATTCCCAACATTTCAGGACAACATATAGATGGGCCCGACAGGTTGTCCTGAAACGTCAGCAATGAATTACCAATACTTGCTGCATAATAACCCATAAGGGTGCAGTTCTCAAGGGTCCTTATATCACAATAATTAAACAAAAAGTCATTTTTATGCCTTAAGCTATACATACATTCTTTCACAGATATGTCTCAGAAAGTCAGTGGAAATGAGACACCATGGAAAACAAGTTACAGGTGGGAAGCTATAATTACAGATGAATCTTAATGAAGTAGTGTGTCAGGGTGATGAATGAGTCATCTGGTAAAAGGTAAGTTTCAGTGGCAGAATCTTGTAAAAACTCTAAAGAAACTTTTGGTCGCATAAAAAGTGTAAATTTATTGACTATTTGATTGACTATCAGATCCTCAAGGAGAAGTCTTGTATTTACATTATGATAGTGGGATATCAGTTACATAATGTTTGCATAAAAAAATTTATGTGAAACAAATTTTAAAATGTTACCACTTTTAGTAGAAAGAGTACATACAATAAAATGGAAATCATTTAGAAACCAAACACTTCAAATTTCTCCAAATTTCTTCAGTTCTGAATAATCTTCAAGGCACAGAAGGTGAAGTTCACACTATGATATGGCTTGAAGGCATAGAGAGGAGAAGTAGGTAGAGCTTTATCCTTTTTTCAGCTTTAGCACTAGATGGGGGTGGGTAGGCAATGCCAAACCGTGAACACATCATCCCCAGGAAAGAGTTCCAGTGTCCACTTTATAATCTCAGAAAACGCAACTGCAATTTGTCAGCTGTCTGGAGCTAGGATGGGCCTGAAAGTTGTCATTATCGTCAAGGTTAGGAAGGAGGTTCACAGAACACCAGACGCTAACCACAGCCAGACACATGACACACACAGTGACCGCATCTCTAGCAAACTGTATTACAATAATACATACCATGACCCTTTCGCCAAATGACAGTAGGCAAAGGAAAGCCATCAGCCTGGCAGTGCAGTGCTACTATGTGTCCAGCAACCACACTAGTGTCTTTGGGCTCTATTACCCACTCGGGAGGCACTGAGAAATACAAAGACATTATGTCAGATTTCACTTGACTTCTTAAATACACTTCCATGAAAAATTCAGTATCTGCAAAGATTTTTAATGTTTCTCATAAAAAAAAGTCTTTTCAGGGAAGCAATTCATTCATTCATTCATTCTGGTCATCCCCAAATATGACCATTCTCTTGAAAGAAATGTATAGGAATATCATCTCTTTTACATGAAATAGCACAGGTACAAAAGTCATGACTAGCAATATGACCTCTGTATGTTGCCTTAACATACAGTGCACTGAACTGTGCGCTTCACTAAGCTTAACCTTTATTTCAACACACCCCGCAGCAAAAGTTTGAGGCTCCATATATGAAAACAATAACATAATTATCTCTCAAAATGTTAAACCTATACAAGACAAATTTTATGAAGTTTAAAAAATGTTAGCAATTTGTACTGTGGCATAAATGAATTAACCAAAAATGGTTATCAATAGGAACTAATTTGGTAACAGAGTTGCTTGCAGTTTTCCACAGTATTTTGAATATATGAAAGAATCACTTCTGTCAGTAAGTGAACATACATGGGCTTAAGAATATTAGGTGGCTTGAAATGCTTACACCTGAGTCCCACAAGTGCATCTATTTAGTGCCTTTGATTTCAATGTGGTAACTGAAGAGTTTAAAAGACATAAAGCACCAGGTATTGATCAAATTGTGACAGAACTGATCAAAACAGATAAAATGTATTATACTAACTATTGAGCAGTAGGCATGCAGATGGTACACATGCATCCAGTAGGTTCTAAACCATTAACCACATGCAAAATTTGAAACATAGGCAGATGGAATTATCAGTAATCAGCGTGCACTTGAATGTAATAGATCAAAAATTGGTCAGGTGTTCAGAAGTTATTACATACTGGGGAGAAAATGGGCACAACTGGACAGTGGATGAGCTGTGTACAGGCTTCTAGAAGCAATAACAGTTTTCAATGTAAGTCTCGAGTTTCAAGAAAAAAATATAATCTTTCAGTACAGCAAATTACAAATCTAATGTAGTTAACATTAGATTTTCCAAGTGTAGCATACATTGCTGAAATGCATTACAAATGTCTGTATGTTACAAATTTGTCTACTTTACTTTCTGGGATTCAAAAGAAGCATGGTGCATAATGTGGAATCACACCTAATTTCTCATGACAGAAAGAAGAAAGAACTTACTATAAATTGATTTACTATGCGCTATTGTAACACACAACAAAGTGTCAAGTATTTACTGCTTACTTGCTACTGTTTTCAGAAGTCAAGGTGCTGCCATCTTCAGGAAAAAAGACACCTTTAACCTGAAATATAAATTTACAAATGTGTTGTTTTTTTTCTGCATTGCATTTGTAAATTTATACTTTAATGAAAGGCATTTCCACCTGAAGATTGAATCCCCAATTGCTGAAACTAATAGCAAGTAAACAATGAGTGGCAGTCCATGGCAATGACATGGTGAATGAATTCAGTACCTACAACATGATTCAGAAGTACAATAAACTTCACAAACTGTGAAAGCTACTGCCAGCAGATATTATACTTTGCTATATTAATTATTAATTACCATTTACGAAGCAATTCACTCTGATGCATTAGTGTATCCCAGTGTACAAGTATACAATCATACAATGAATGCTGTACTTATTCACCAGAGCAAAACCTTGATCATGTCAGGTAACAGAGCAGTCCTGAACAATATGTCGGGTTGGAAGAGGAAAGGGTGAGGTGAGTTACCACTGATGGAGAGATGTGCTGTGTGGTTGGTCACTCTCGCCGAGTTGCTCGCCACGCACGTGTAGTCTCCGCTGTCACTACGCTTCACACTGTCCATCGTCACAATGCTAGAGTACACATCAAATGGTGTGATGCGGATGTGGCTGGGGAGAGGCGCCCAGTTTTTCAACCATGTCAGATTCAGTGGATAATCTCCCTGGTGAACTGTACATGCCACTTGCACCCGCGCCCCTTCGGCCAACTTCGGGAAAGTGAACGGTGTGATCTCGGGGGGCACTGCAATGTGCAAAGAAGTGCAAGGTGCAAGAGTGCAAGTGCTGTGTGTTGGTGACTGGGGTAGAGCAGGGCAGTGCAGTGCGCTGTGCAGGCCCATCCATCCAACATGCAACTTAGTACATCATCAAATTTAACTTACTTGGAAACTTCAGATCTGGGGTTACCTTTAAGAGATGGTCATCTTTTGGGGTCTTTGAACTGTGCTGAAATTAAATGTTCTTCTGCTTTTAAGGAACACACTTCTTCCATCTTCCAGCTGACTGAACTGGTTCAAGTGGATGGTGAAGCGATGAGATAGAAGAACATGTGTTAGCTATTCTTGAGGACAACAGACTGATTGTTTGGAATTCCCAACTCCTACAAGGTCAGAACAAGCCCTGTTCTCTCTTTCTGTCTTCCATAACTGCAATTGGCCAAATTCCCTGAAGTGTCCATTACAAACAACACATTTTCTCCCATCACATTACTGCATCATCCACTTGAAACAAATCAGCCATCCTGATGATGGAAACAGTACATCTACCCAAAGTGTCAGAATATTTAATCACTACATGGCATAGAAACCCAAAAGATAACTACCATTTGAATGTACATTACTTATTTCTTCATATCTCTCCATTGAAATTTGTAAATAAGAACAAACATTTTGAACATCAGCTTATGTACAAGTATTTTAAAAAAATCAGTGAATTGCATGTAAAAGGGCCCAAACACTAAAGGCTCTTTCATCAATTCATGAACTCTGGGTGAGTGTCACTAAGAGTGTGGCCCCTTTTACCCACCAGTCGACATGTTTCTGTGGAAAGTGCTGGTTGAAGAGGAAAACTCTGAGCTATGCCTGCTTAGAGCCCACCAGTTAATGAACGACCCACACAAACTTTGTATTTCTCCAGTAAAATTCTTAACTTCTTCACAGCTTTTGGATTGGCTTTACTGAACCACATACGCATTGTGATGTGTATTTCTGTCACTGCTTTATGTTTGTAAATTGGAGATTTGAGAGTAACAAAATTAGTTGAAATGTAGAAACAAGCAACAAAATGTAATAATGCAGTTGGATGGAGGGTGGTGCAAGTGCTGTGCTGCTGGGTGCGAAGTGCTGAGGTGCCAAGTCCCAAAATTAGCTAAAACAATGGGTGGAAAGCTGTGGGTGCGGTACCATTGACTGCCAACACGACAGAGTGAGAAGCTGTGGCAGCACGGTTGCTGACTTCGCATGTGTAGCGTCCACCGTGCTCCATGCTCAGCTGCTCTATCAACAGAGTACTACTGAACTCCCCCAGTTTGCGCACCGTGAGTGCAGGGAGTTCCAGACTCAGAACTTCATCTTGATCCTTGAGCCAGTGGATTGAAAGCGGAGTGTCACCTTTCGTCACTATGCACTGCAAACCCAAGCGTTCACCCAACCGGACACCGCTCTCAATGGAAAATGGATAAATGCTGGGTGGCTCTGCAATGGAGGCATATGTCATGTGATGGTGCCAAAAGATCTGCTGGACTGTTGTGGCTCTGTCGCATAAAATAATTAGAAATTCTTTGTTACAAAACACAGTCTGCAATTAAAAATTAAAAATAAGATTAGTCAGAAAACTTGCAAAATGAGTAACTTTCCTGATGCATGATTTTACACACAAATGGCATTACAGAGTGATACATGAACCACATTTAAAAACAAACAATAAAATGGTTAATACAATAAATTTCTGAAGACTCTGCAATACTGTTTCAGTTACCTGTATGCTCATTCTGTCAGATTAATTGATTTTAAAGACATGTTATATATTGCAGAGTGTGTTTAACAAATGAACCTCAAAAATAAAGGGCAAAGTTATCCCTTTGCACACCATGAAGGTATAGAGGGGGAAGGGATGTACACTTCAGATCATTTGTAATCTCAGCACTACACTGGGACGTGAGGGATCAACTTCACACCCTCGAGGAGAGTACCCCAGGATCTACTGAGTAGCAGACTGAGTGAAGTTAACGATGGCCTGGATTTTTTGTACAAGGAAAAAATATCTCTTGACACTCTTGGCAATCAAACTCCACATTATCCATCCTGTAGAATGGTCACTAAACTGACTATGTCATTATGGCGTACAGTTAACCATACCACAATATGACACATTTAGAGGAGTAATGGTTTTAAGAAACTAAATGTTCATCAATATATATCTGTAAACGGAAATGCCAGGCTACAGATACAGTGCCTTTTTTCAATAGCTCAGAGTAGTACAATATTACCTTACTAAACTAGGACCTGTCACATGAGAGGGTGCTGTAATATTCACACACTAACTCAACGTGATGTGACTCCATGGAACCCAGGTTTGTGATGTCATATACAAATTAAGCTCTGTCTTACCACAAAAACTCTGCAAACGTGAAAAACCTGTGTGTCACACGATCAGAACCAAATTACCGTCCTAACAGTCAAAACCTGGTGACCATAGCAACAATCACTCATTCATAAACAAAGTGTGTTATGTACAGTGATAGTGTCCACTGCCACGATAATAATAATAATAATAATGTACAAAACATTCAACATGGGAAATAACATTACATGTGTCATAAATTGTAACTACAGAATAGCTGCAACATTATATACCATGGAAAAGTAGTTTGTTTCAAGTATATTGTAAATATCCTGTATAAAAGTGATGACGATGATGATGATGATGATGATGATAGCAGCCATAATAATAATAATAATAATAATAATAATAATAATAATAATCACTGATGTTGCCAGTTGCTCAGTATCATTCTAGTTTAGGAGATAATGCATTCCCTTTCTCATGTACTGGGATGCTACTGGAACCTAAAATATCATGTTTGTTTAAATTATGACTGATGCCATAACAGAAATTGATTCATTATTCATGTCAACAAAGTCTTCAGTTTCTGTTTGTAACAGAGACGTGGCAAGAGGTAAGTATGATATGATCTACTAACACAGACACACTTCCATTAAATATTCGAAAACTGTAGCATACATTTGGAGGACAAAGTAATAATAAACTCAGATCAAATACCAAGGAAAGAGCAGCAACAAATCTTTGACAGGAAAAGTACTTTTACAAGTCAATGTCTTCATCACTTATGTGTTCAAATTTACACAATTCTCAAATCTGGAAATGAAAAGCACTTATACATGAATCTGAGTAATAAAAACCTTCAGTTCGATAAAGTGGAATATTTCTGACATGTTAAATTCGTTTAAAATTTACAAATAAAGCAAAATTTAAAATTGTGGTAAGTGGTAACTACAGTATTTAATGTAGCAGGTGTGCTCTCAAGAAAACAAATAAGATAAAATATGATATTTATGCATCATGTTGTATATGTTATTCACAGCTATATATTTCAGGTACATACAGCATTCTTTGTACAGACACATACATATATATACACCAGTCCCAGTGGCCACGCAGTCTAAGGCATAAGTCTGCGGCCACTCGCCTGCTGAGATCATGGGTTTAAATTCCACCGGGGGCATGATGTTTGTCTGTTGTGAGTGTTGTGTGTTGTCAGGTAGAGGTCTCTGCGACAAGCTGATCACTCGTCCAGAGAAGTCTTACCGACCGTGATGCATCATAGTGTGTGATCTAGAAACCTCATGAATGAGGAGGCCAAGGCCCACATTGGGCTGCAGCGACATAGAAAAAAAAAAAATATATATATATATACACACACACACACACACACACACACACACACACAAATATATGTAGTCAAAGAAAGTTAAATGACTGAAATATATAGCGATAAAAAAACTTAATTACAATACAATATATTGTTGTAACTTTACTCAATATATGTTTTAATTGTCCTTGTGGCTGCTTCTAAGTTAAGCCAAAACATGTGGTGAAGTCATGTTTCATATAAATCAATAAAAGTTGTGCCAAGGTGTTGTGCCATTAAACGGTCTCCAGTATCCTTGACATCACTAAGATTTCTTTCACATTCTTCAAACACTTCAGGTCACAGAGATACTGTAAAGAATTGGCATGATGGTTTAGAAATCTGATTATTGTTAGTTTTAAGTAAAAGTGTTATCTTTCTCATGTAGCTTACCCATTACACTGATATCTATGCTCCCCTTGTCAGACAGACCTTGACGATTTCTAGCTTCACAAGTGTATGTCCCTTGGTCAGCCTTCTGCTGCACGTTTTCTACCATTAGTGTTCCATTTGGATGAACGGTCTGTCGGTGATTTACAGGCAGCACACGTCCATCTGCACAAAAAGGGCAAATGGATTAATACTTTAAAGATATAAGAAAGAGAGAGCAGTTATTTATCTGATAATTCCTGATTCCCGAAACAGCATTGCTTTTTGGATGGTTCCCAGGCCTTGTCCATTTATCCTTCTGGTACGACCAGCATGTACATGCCGATGAGGACACAGCATTGGTGGAATGATAGTGACAGGCAAAAACCCCAAGTTGTCAGAAAAGAACCTGCCCAAGTGCCACTTTTCCGTAACCTGGGCTTCTGTAGTCAGAGGCCAGTAACTCACTCTTTGAGACACAGCATGTTAAGAAGGCAAAAACTGAAAGTACTTTTCTATCCAATGTTCCCGGATTTCCAAAAGAGAATTGCTTTTTGGATGGTTCCCAGGCTTTGTACCTATGTCCTGCTGGTAAGAGCAACGTATAGATGAAGATGAGTGTGGAGCATTTGTGGTATATTTACATGGGACAAACAGAAGTACTGGCAGAAAAACCTGTCCCAGTGCCATTCCGTTCACCACACACTCACATGGACTGACCTCGGATCGAATCCAGGTGGTGAGAGGCTGGCAACTAACCGCCTGAGCCTTGGCACAGCCGGCAAGACTGAACCAAATCTACATACCACATAAAGATTCAGTCTGTACCTCACAGAAAACATTGTGACCATTAGAAAGACAAACCAGTTAGTATTGTGTAGGGAAATAATACTTGTATATTGTAATAGTAACACATAACCCATAAACATGACGTGGAAAAACTTCAAAGATTTTAATGGTACTAAACCACATGGTACATGTTGTTATGACTAGCAACGAAAGGCTTAGTACTATACAAATTACACGTTCATTTTTACTTCTGGATATCACCTGCTGGTGTTATTCATAACGAAATAATTACTAAATTACAGTACCTTCTGTGTAGAACTCCAAATGGACACAAATGTGTTCACTTCTTGGTCACAACCCACATGTCACGTTTGATGTTTCCTTTTTCTTCCCAAGCAGAGCCGATTGATTGATTGGATTGATTGATTGATTGCGATTGGCTTCAAGACCTCACGATCCCGATGCACCTAGGCCTTAATTGACGGGCCTTTTGTGCCCCATATCAATTTATGGGAGCTCTGTTACTTTGCTAAAGTTCCAGATGGCCCCCAGACTTATACTCTAAATGTCCTCTGGCTCCAAGAAGAAGGAGCCCAGATATACATGCCTCTGTGAAGCGAAAGCTTCACATTCACAAAGCGTGTGGGCCAAGGTTTCATCCTCTGCTCCACACCTCCTACACAATGGACTGTCTGACAGCCCCATTAGATGAAGATGTCTCCTCAGGGTATTATGTCCAGTAAGAAGGCCAGTTACAGCCCTGGATTGTGCCTTGTTAAAGGACAGAAACCTAGACTTGGCACCCAGACAAGGTCCCAAAATTTGTTCTCAAGCCTGTCTTTGGGTTTCACCAAGACCTCGCCATCATACGCAATGCTGGTTAACCAACCAATGTCTAATCCTTCTTCGTATATCCTGTCTGGAGACTCCCAAGGCCGGCTCAGGTCCAACAAACATTCGAGCAGAGACGTCTCTTGCGAGCTCGTCGGAGATCTCATTACCTCGTACTCCCAAGCAGACTACTTAAAGGTCTTGTTCAGAACCACATAATAAATATGATACGAAATCATTAAATTAATAAGCAAACAGGTGGTATTAATATTACTATACATGTCAAACGTAAGCGACTTATCCACCGCAGAGAATTTGGCAGGGAATTACTTTGACATATATCACAAAAATGTTATAAGCCACATTTTATATAATTATATAAAACGGTATACTAAAAACGTATCTATTATTGAAACTATACAAGGAAGAAATCTTATGAAAAGTGTCATGTCAAATGTAGACGACACTTTCCCAGTGTTCCAATTCCATAAAAACAAAAGCATATCGATTGTTGAACACATTTCGAACAGCTGCTTTGTTTAAAAAAAAAAAGCCTCCAACCGTCAGTGCGTATAATATTAAAATGAAATAAAATACACACTTCGTCAAACGCAACTATCTTATAGTTTATTAATTTAAATAATGGCGACTAGTTTCGGCCTATTCAGGCCATCATCAGGCCAAAATATTTATAAAACTTTAAAAATGCCGGTGTATACAAAGTACTGTTCGTCAAGTCGAGGACATCCCATTGTGCTGAGTATAATATTAAAATGAAATTTTAAAAACCGTCAGTTCGTATTCTTACAGAGGAAACATTAGATGATAATGGAGTATGCTTAGAACCACGTCCAGGAAAATCTTTAACGCGATTACCTTAGCAAATCGGCGTATCGAAGAAATCTGCACACGCAGCCATAAAATGGCTTCGTTTGAAACCATATAAACTTAGAGTTCGGCAAATCTCCCTTCTTTTTTTGTGAGGGTACGATTATGTAACTGGTTTTATGAAACAGTGGGTAGTGGTCTATCCATTGCTAACTCATATTACAGACGAGGCACGGTTTTTCCTTACACGGCCAAGCGCCTAGTCAAAACAACAAACCGATCACAATCTCAGATTCTTACGTGACATTAAACTTGGAGTCTGGTGTGCTGGCTCTGCGACAATAATAATCGGACTCATACTCTTTTCGGGAAAGAAATAAATTCGGAAATGTATGTTCGACACATTCTGGCGCCACTTTATTGAAACCGGAAGTGACGATGAGACGAAATACGTGTTCTTGAAGCAACACGGATCATCCGTCCGTACAGCCAACGAATAATTGGTCTTCTTCGCGCGCGGACACAGTTAGCGGACGCGCTGCGCTACACGCTGCAAGTTTGGGAATTCGAGTCCCTTTGAGGTCATTAAGATTTTTCAATTGACATAATCCTTCCGGCTGCATTATGGCCCTAGGGTCGACTCAGCTTCTAAAAGAAATGAGTACCAAGAATATTTCCTGGGGGGTAAAGGCAGCTGGTGCGTAGGGCTGACAACTTTACCACCTTCAAGTTCCGACCACCCGGAACTTCCGGGAGCCTCAACCTCCTGAAGCCCTAAGGGCCTGTCGAGGTCGGTAATGGGAAACAGCTCTGTTGCCTGCTCGTTCGTTTGATCTAATCACACGTGACTGTTATATGTGGGTAAGTTTGAAAGATAAAGCACATGAAAGCAATCCACACACACACACACACACACACACACACAGAGAGAGAGAGAGGACGAAATTGAAGAATCAGTAGGCGCGCAGTATTGGCAATTTCTATACAAAACCATCTGAGTTTTAATAATCTGTTCGCCGAGTCTTAAGCATTACCCGAAAGTTGAAGGAGATCCCCTGCAACACCTGCTCTAGCAGGCGGCAAGCTATATTTATCATATTGTACAATATAGACTATAAATGTAGATTCCGATAGGCTGTGCTCTTCGGACTTTTTCCCTCCCGTACCACTGACGCAATACAAAACATGTACGCCTACCAGAAGGCGATGCAAATATTAATGTCTACTTTCAGGGCACTTGTCCTCCGGGATGTTGCGCCAGTTGGCATATTTGAGGTCTTCAGATCTCAAACCTCTTCAGACCTCGCGGTGGCACAGTGGTTAAGGTTCTGTGCTACAAATCGGAAGGTCGCTGGTTCGATCCCAGCTGGTGTCATTGGAATTTTTTATTGACTTAAAATCCTTCCGATCGCACTATGGCTCTGGGGTCGACTCCACCTCTAACAGAAATGAGTACCAGCAGCATTTCCTGGGGGTAAAGGCGGCCGGTGTGTAAGGCTGACAACCTACCACCATCCTGTGCCGTTGTCACGAAATCTGGGAGCCTTAACTTCCTGGAACCCTCTGGGCCCTTCCAGGCCTGTAAAGGGACTGATTTACCTTTTTACCAGGCAACGTCCGCGTACCAACAGGGGTACGCGTACCACCGTTTTAAAAGCACTGCCATAAGCGGTTTTGCTTTCAGCTGGACGGCCTGTTCGTGTGATGGCTCATGAGGATGACATTTCCGCCTTAGGGAGGTCAGAAATTAAATACTTTGCAGTTTCATTAACTTATGTTCGTGACAATGCTTCCACAATTTCAACCTTAAATCTTTTCATGTATATAATTTTGTAAAGGCAGTCCTCTTTTCCCAGTGTCCAAATCAACTGTTCCCTTCTCGAACTCCTGCCCCTCTCTGCTCCTCCATTGGTTATGTTTCTCCCCACCACCATCTTCTGAGGTTTCAGCTCGCATGGCAAAGTCACCTCACCTGCATGACGGACATTACAGCGTCATTCTAACGTAAAATTTCGTTAGGTTGAGATCAGGGTCTCAAGATCAAATCGTACATGAGCCTAACGCATAGTTTTAAAATGTAAGGACACCTAAGCCAGTGATGAGACGTATTCTGTACATTACTATCTAGGGACAGAAAATATTTCTGAGCCTTACGGCCAATGATAAGACGTATTCTGTACATTACTATCTAGGGACAGAAAATATTTCAGAGCTTTATGGCCAATTATAAGACGTATTCTGTACGTTACTATCCAGAGACAGAAAATATTTCTGAGCCTTAAGGCCAGCGACACAACGTATTCTGCACGTCACTATCCAGGGACAGAAAATATTTCTGAGCCTTAAGACCAGGGATAAGACGTATTCTGTACGTTACTATCTAGGGACACAAAATATTTCTGAGCCCTAAGGCCAGTGATGAGACCTATTCTGTACGTTAATATCCAGGATAGAAAATATTTCTGAGCATTAAGGCCAGTGATGAGACGTATACTGTAAGTTACTAGTCAGGAACAGAAAATATTTCGACCCTTATGGCCAGTGACGAAAGACAATCTAAATCACAACGTTCCACTACAATGAGTCCAGCAGTACTGTTGTATCCGTTGCGGACCCGATGAGGAACGTATCTTAGATGTTGTTCCCAGGGAGGACGGAGCTCGTAACTCTGGTTAAGACGGGGAGTCGGGCAGGCAGCACACACTCCCAATAATCCCCAAGTAGAATATATTGGAGTTTTATTGTGCAAGAGTATGGAGTAATAGCATATACAACTGAAATGTATCAGTGACAATTCTCGCCAGTGGACTCTTCATTACCGTTCGCACTCACTGACTGTCCAGCTTCGTACTCTCCTGCTCAGACACAGTTCGAGCTACACAGCAGACTGCTGCCGCAGAACAAAGCAACTATTGTTATATGTGTTGCTCCACACACTGCTCGCGCGATACACTTAGCGAGTCCAGTTATAAACAAAAAGAAATGGAAGGAAATTATATTCCTCCCATGCCTGGTCTTCAGAGAGGCGAGAACTAAGCATGAGTAAATTTAGCTTATGACTAACAGACAGTACATGTAAGAACGCTAAAAGAAAACCACAACAAAAAATCAATATGTGTCAACTACACAACAGTAGGATGAGGATGGTGGTCGTGTAAAATCAAGCGGTGTGCAGCGTGTGGGCGCCCATACGTGTTACTGTGGGGTCACCGCAGACAGTACACCACCTTACCTTTCTCCCATGTGACTGCATGTAACGGGAAACCGGCTGCTGGACATGTCACCGCCAGCGGTTCCCCAGCCACGGCAGAGATGGGAGGCATCTTGCGTATTACTGGAAGTCCTGCATGAAAACAGTATCAACAAGTGGCACTTGACAGGGAGAACGAAGGGCAAAGGTTATGATCCTGTGCACTCGGACGTTTGTAAGGGGAAAACGGAAGTTTTAAATATTAAGTATTAAGAAGGTTCCATCCAGGGTGCAATAGAGTGGAATTGGTTTAAGTGGCTCAGGACACAAGCAGTGGCACTGTATTGCGAACGTGGTGATGAAGATTTGGTTTCATACAAAGAAGGTAAAGAAGGTAGTCTCTTTAGCAGATGAGCCACTCCACGCAGTTACTTTAAACAGATAAAACAATTCATATTTACTTCATCCTATATTAATTCTATTCTTACTCGTTGGTAACAGATTCTCATATTTTAAAATCATATAGCTTTTCATATATGAAGGCATTTATACCACCTAGCACTATTTGTCAACAGTAGAAACACTTTCTATATACAGATCACGTGACGAAAGAAAATCGTCGACAGCTCTTAGACGGAGATTGAGATTATTACAGCAATAAAATCATACTTCATTCTGGAAGAACATAGTGTGCAGTCTACAAGAACACGCGACGGTCTAGGAGGAACGTACTTAGGTCTGGAGGAACACACTACCGCCTGGAGGAGCACAGTGCCGTCTGAAGGAACACAGTGTGGTCTACAGGAATACCCCACGGCCCGGGAGGAATATACTATCTCCTGGAGGAGCATAGTGCTGTCTACAGGAACACACTACGGCCTGGGAGGACATATTTAGGTCAGGAGGAACACACCACCGCCTGGAGGAGAACGCTGCAGTCTGGAAAAACACACAGCGGTCTACAGGAAGAAGCTACGGCCTGGGAGGAGCATACTTAGGTCTGGAGGAACACAGTGCGGTCTACAGGAAAATTCTACGCCCTGGGAGGAACATACTACGGTCTGGAGGGGGACAGTACTGTCTGGAGGAACACTGCGATCTGCAGGAACATTCTACGGTCTGGGAGGAACATACTACGGCCTGGAGGGGCACAGTACTATCTGGAGGAACACTGCTGTGTACAGGAACACGCTACGGCTAGAAGGAACACACTTAGGTCTGGAGGAGCATACTACCGCCTGGAGGACCTGTGCCTCTTGCAGCGAAGAATTAATACAAATACCAACTGTGGGTGCTACATAGTCCATCAGGGTGTGTGACATTACCGTAAACCCTGAGAGGTGCAGAGTGCGTGGTGCGCCCCACTCGGTTCTCTGCTGCACATTCGTACACACCACCGTCCTCCACAGCCACCCTGCTGATGTTGACGTGGCTGATGACATCACCAGCAACGGTCACGTACTGCCCAATCACAAACCTGTACCGAGAAAGACAGTTCTACAGCTCACATGCCGCACCCAAAGGTAAAAGGAAACAGTTCAAAGGAAACGAGTAATTATGAACTGCATTCATACAGCCTATATTCCTCCAGCAGAGGTTTCAATTCCGATAGACCTAATGACCTACTACTACAACTATTACCACTAACACTGCTACAAATAATTTATTATTATTATTATTATCATCATCATCATCATCTCCTTTATGCAGGGTATTTATACTTATATTCCTGAGACAAACTATGTCCCTAGGGAATACAGTGTTGCAGCTATTCTGTTGTTACTAT
>Ga0123352_10010169_pt1 | contig 14765 bp, 10 predicted proteins | sample TergutLab28metaG_FD_89700 | JGI IMG/M metagenome (GOLD analysis project Ga0123352, IMG submission 89700) | Labiotermes labralis P1 segment gut microbial communities from Petit-Saut dam, French Guiana - Lab288 P1 | ecosystem: Host-associated > Arthropoda: Insects > Digestive system > Gut ... | reverse complement strand
TTTTTTGTTGAGTTATTTCATGGGTTGTATTACTCTGGTTCGATGCGTGTTGGTGTTACGTTGTGGTTTGGCTGGGGTGGTGTGGCTGTGATGCAGCCTGAAGCTGTGCTTCAGCCTGCATCACAGCCACACCACCCCAGCCAAACCACAACGTAACACCAACACGCATCGAACCAGAGTAATACAACCCATGAAATAACTCAACAAATAAGTCACAAGCTCCTGAGGATGGATGTATTGACATCTGAAACATGTTGAGCATTAAATAATGAAATAATAAAGCCAGTGACATCAAGTTGGTCTCTCTATATTCAAACATTTCTGGTTTTTTTGTATCAAACATGCTACATGCAGCCATTCTAATGCATAGAAATTTGCGGTGGTTGTTATTTATTTGGTAAGCTTGTGGGGCCCTGATCTAGACGTTACTGCAGTACCAATATTAAGAACGTTAATGTAATGCTGTTTCTTTATACATATGTGTAAGAAAAGTACTGGAGTAAAGAATGATAAGAAATGAGAAGGAAGCCACCAAGTAAAGAGGGAAGACTGCTATAAGCCGGTAACGACAAATTTTATAGCACACGAACCCTTGATTTATGGAGAGACCGGGAAGTGTGTGAGTCAGTTGGGGAGGAAATTGAAAGTTTTCTTGGTTCAGTTTGTAGCTGTAGGTTTAATTTAGATATGACGGAAGGAAATAATAGCAGAAAACTGTCGGTTGTACTAGCGAAACGCAACAATAAACACCACCTGAGGTATTTCTTGTGTTTCTCTTCATTTAACCATTGCGGATCCCATTTTTAAACTTGTTTTAATCCAAAAGTAACTTCTAATTGTATGAACCTTTCTTAAACTTGGTAAGTCTTCCTAGACTAAAAATCGGCTTATGGCAAAGCTTAATCCTACACAAGAAAACAAAAACAGAGAATTTGCAGAAATACTTTTATACTTTTGGAATCTCACTCAAATTTCAAGCGGTCGCAAAAAAAAAAATACGCTCCGTGTCTTGTTTATGAAATCAGTTTAGTATGTCGAGGTTCAGTCGAGTGGTTTCTGTCTTCAGTGTCTTATGGAAAGTAGAAGAAAAATTCTTTAAATGATGTATGGTTTTTATTTTCTCTTCCTGATTATAGACTTTTAAAACTTTGTTTTCTTGTTGGGCAAGAATTTAGTATCATAATCTGTCATTCTACATCCTCGTTCTTAGATTACAATAATAAAATACTGTATGCTATATTTCTAACTTTGTACCGCAGTGGGACAGGTGGGCAGTCAAACTTAGTTCATGGTACCCCAGAAATTTTTAGAAACTAAATTTTTATTTAAAGGAAAAAAAGAGGCTTAGATAATTTTGTTGCCCGATGATATTTTGTTTTCTGTAAGTAACTGTGATTAGAAAATAATGAAAAGTGACTCGTTTTAAAAAATGCTTAGAAAGTTCTTTAATATGCTAATACTGCACGATTTTCCAGGCGAAGTACTGATGACCATTCTGTATAAGAAACTACTGTACTGTAGAACGATAAGACAGAGAAATAAACATTTAAAATGACACAGATAAAAGGCGGAGGCGTGGATGTAAAAGGAGATGTATATTAAAACCTCTGAGGTACTTAAAATAAGTTTCTTCTGTTGGCTGAGACACCGAGTAAAATTTTAAGTAGGAAGACAGCCTAAGACGACAGCAGTAAAATAAGAAATTATAAATTCAAAAATTTTTATGTGTTACACAAAGATAGTAATAAAAATAAGGTTATTATGAAGTTTAAAACACACACACACACACACACACACACACACGTATATATATATAGCACGGAAAATTTTACGGGTTTCTCTTGGTAGGAAATAGGCCTCTTATATGAATTAAAACTATTATCTTGGGAAAAGAAGGAATAGATAATTACGTGAATATAAAATTGTGCTCAGTATTTTTAATCTTAAAATACATATCTAGATAAATCCTGAGGTAATTACCAACAAGAAGTTTCGAGTAACGCAGGGAGGATTGTCAGGGTTACGGATTCAAGGGATAAGAAATAGGGGAAAACTATATGAATTATTATTTCTGAATTTGTATTAATGTTCAAAATAAACACCCTCATTCGTGTTAAACGTCCCGGTACGTTGGCGAAACCTAAGGACTCCACGCATGTTCGTGAAGTTTTTAGTTTTGTTCTTCATACGGGTTGCAGGACGCAAAATGCAACGGAGAAATGCATCTCGTATTTATACTTTCATGCTGAAGACTGGAGATATATGTGATGAGCAATGTGGACAGTAGTCGACGAGGATTAGTTTCCACCGCATGCTTAGAAGCTGAGCGTGGTCATTTTAAATATGAATTGTAAATATAGCAGTAATATTATTTACACAATATTTTATATACATAATATATATATTCATGTTCACACGACCTATGAAGATGGAATAGACAGTGTGTTCCGAAACGTCGGCACATAAAATTCAGACGCCGGGGAATCACCCAAAAGAAAGAATACAACATTCACAACACGGCGAAATTTTGAAATCGAGAATATTTTAAACGCTTTTTTATTTTATTTTAATTACATTCTTACATTGACAAGTCAGTAATTGTGATAATCTAAAATAGCATGTCTTTATGTGACATTTCTGACTGGAAGGAATTAGATGCCGATATTACATCATAAAGACATGTAGAACTCTGTACAAAACGGTATGCAGGATGGGGGGTAAGTTTGCCGCTCTACGAAGAGTGTTTTTTTCAATGTTCTGCGAGGAAATGTCTCTGCCTTATGACCAACAATGTCCGTAGCTACCCAAATATTTGTGCTTACTTGAAATGTACGACTAATTTTGCTTTTTCTGTGTCTGACATCTGTTTACTGTTGTAAATGTCGGATAATTGGCTCACGAAAAGCTGTCAAGCAACTTAGACCCGCCGTATATACTTACTTTAGCATCGTGGTACGTCCCAGCTTGACTCAATGTCTCTTGATACCGAACTAAACCACAAAATCCTACTAGTGAAAGGATGAAGATTCAGGTTTAGTGGCGAGTCATACAGGTGCTTAGATATAAGACAGAATATAGTTCTTCACATTAAATTACATTGTTATTCTTGACACCAAAAAAACCCCCCTGTGATATTATACAAACAAAACCCTTATTTCGCTTCTATATACTTTGGCGTCGAGAAATCCTCAGGGAGGTCTAGACCAAGATTTAAAACTTACTAAAATAGAAGGGATTAAAAAGATACTTAATATTTTATTATAGAATTCTTGCAGCTAATGTGAGTTTCATAAACCACAAGGAGAGAGCATTATCGATAATTCTAGTGCTTTTTCAGTAAATAAAAGCCCTCAAATTAGGTCCTGTGCCTTATTGTGTCTGTAACGTCACGATATTACGAAATAAATGAGCTGCTAATAGGAATGCAGTATAAACACTGTAATCTAAAACACTGCATAATTTTACTTGACGTATAATCAACAACTGACATCATAGGTATAGTTTTGAATTGTTGGATGATAGGGAACAGTAAATTGGAGACAATATGGCAGAGGACTCTCATAAAACCTTCTGACGTAATTTTCCTACAGTCGCCGACATTTTCTTTGGGATTTCGTATTGCCGATAAACCGACCGAATTTCAAAATTGTGCTTTCCCCAGGTCAAGAATCCGTCTTTACATACTGAGCGAAATTGGCCTGCAGTATTCTTCTGGTGCCTTCGAATGACCTCACAATAAAGTGACCGCACATAATGATATAAAAAATCTATAGATAAATTAATACTGCTTTAACAGCCTGCAATATTTCATCCACGTATTTTTAAAAAGTTATCTCCACTGCAAAAAAAAAATAGATTCTGGGTAACCCAGACCTGCCAGGCTTTCTTGGAACATTGTTTAGTAGCAGTAAAGAAGGATAAAGGAGAGACATAAAAATGCATGACCAGTCAGAAGGTTTGGTTATCTAAGGCAGGCAAAGCAAGGCTGCAACTGGGTTGTCAGTCGACAACAGCCTACTCTAATAAAGTATGTAACAAACTACCTAAATGGAGATGTGTAGTCTAGTGTGCTGTATCACATGCCGCTGTAGCTAAATGCTATTGGTTGCTGGGTTATATCTTGACGTTGCATGCAGCGTCTTCAGATAATCTGGGCACAAGCAATAAAAAAAAAGTCGTCTGGCGGTACAGTTTCTTCTGTCTAAATGTTAAGATGGTCAGCTGGCTTGTTTGGTTACATAGCAATATACAGACGTCAAATAGAATCTCTTTCCCGGCATTAATTGTATGATTTGTTTGGGGCTGTAGAGGAAATTAGGTTTGAAATGTGAAGCAAAGCAACAAGTTCAGTTTATGAGTGGTAGTTTTATCAGTTGTCCGTAGCCTGTAAATCGTGGTGTTATTGTGATATTACACTACATCGTCCAAAAGGTGCGTTGGATTTAAATAGAACTACTTTCATAACGTTGGCTGTTGAGATAGAGACCAGCAATCAGTATTTCATCCGTAGAACTTAGAATTTGAATGGATTCGAGTCCACTCATCAGGAACAGAATCTATTAAAATTCAAGTTAGCTATTTCATTACAGTAAACTATTACAGATATTGTATAACTGTCTTCAGTTGACCTTGTTTTATTAGTGTTTTATCTGCCTTATCAATGTCTGACCATGAGCTGAAGTTGTAGAAATAATACCTGGCGGGTAGATACCATGTGTGCAAGTCTGACTGTTAGCATATTAGTCTGTCAAAAAATATGACTTCGCAGGAAAGGTTAGTTACTGGCAGCGTCGTAAAGATTTAACATTTTCCAGCTCAAGTTTCTTCTGGACATGCCTCGAAGCGTTTATTAAGTTATACAGTTGAAGTTCTTGGCCGTTTTTGCCCTGTTGTCTCAGGTTCGAATCCTATGTGGAGGCACTAATTTTGAACTCATTCTGAAAATTTTTTGGATGTTACAGACCGTGTAAATGACGAGCGGCTCGTAAGAGCATTCTGACCTACTAACGAAACAATTTTTCTTAGAATTTGTTTTATAAGGTAGACTAATAGACAAAAGGAAATTTATATAACGACCACTTGGCTTAATGAGAACAAATTGCCTGAAAAAGAACAGAGCCAGAAGTAATAAGCTGTGTACAGGATGTTTCTGAAATAAGACACAAACAACGAAAGCCAAGTAACCATGAATTATGTGGTTCTTCACCTTTGAATAATGGGCCACTTTTTATTTTAAAAATGGAAGGTCAGAAAAATAAAGCATAAACTTTTCGAAAGAAAAGTGTTTATTTGTTAGTAGCTGATTGCTATAATAAGGATTACTGTTTTGACAACAGCAAATCTTTAAGATATTCAAATTTTTGTTCTTTTATTCTGTGCATCTAGGAATTGGCTCATGCGCTTAAAATTCGAAGCGTATAAAGGATGGAATTGCGCCCGTCTGCTACCTTCCTCTCTTTTGTTACATCATTATCTGCTGCCGCAGTATACACCATGTTATTACGATTTACTTATAAAATCCTGATGCTTTAAGTAGGATGACATTCCTGGCTGTGAATTTTTCCGTCTTGACTTATTCTACTCACAAATCTACTCCCTTCAAGGATTATTTTAAGGGCGTAGGTCTCGCATTGTCCTCATGTGGTCAATACACAAGAGTTACTCAAATAAAACCCCCCAAACAGACGAATGAACAACGTATTCTGTTGCTGCGATTCTCCACCTGATGGTACATACCGGCAATGTCTTCCGAAATTCTTTCTTCCAAGTACGGTGTTTGTTCTGTCTTTGCCGTCTTTGTTAATGCTGCTGCCAACGCAAATGTCCGTCTTTCCAAGATACTGCTCAATGCTAAAGGAAGTTTCTGTGTTTGGGATTAAGCGACCGTCTGTTGCCTCCGTAAGAAGGAGGTGCTGCAGGATCAACCTCGAATGCTCAATCAAATACATGTGTGATGTGCATAAGAGCCATTTCTTCAAATGTGTTTTCCATAACGCTGTTTGTCACATAACTACATGAAGAGCACAACGACATTCTTACTCCACTATTTGAATAAGTCCAAGTAAATGCACGTGCAGGCTATAGGCCTATACACATCTATTTCCTAATGTGCATTCTCGCACACGTTTCGGCCCTTCTAAACCGTCATTAGGGAGAACCAGATACAGGGGGTAACAGGTGCATGGAAACACAAATAGGCTTATACTTTCCAGTTAAAGTGTTCAAAAAAATTCATGTGTAAGGCAATACTGTAAAATATCAGTGTTTGAATAATACAGACCGTAACGACTACTCTAAATCTCAGTGTCATTAATATAAGGTAAAATGTTAATTAGTTTATTTTTCAGTTTTTTAAATCTTTAATATTTTTACAGAAATCCGTAACAATAAATATTGAAGAGACTTAAATAGACATTTGAGTGCAAATATATGTTACACTTTACAGTATTGCTTCGTGTATATGAATCATAATGAAGTATATTTATTGAACAAACCCTTCAAGGTTTTAAATCTTCTAGTTTTAGAAAGTACCACATACATACACTTTTGTTGCTACTAAAGTAATTGGTATATTTCCTTTGTTGGGAAAAAATGCGAATAACACAACATTTCACTAATACTTTTAAAGCTACGGGTCTTAATATTTTTAGTACAAATTTCGAATTTCATCTTCATCATCTGATTACGACCCCTATTCTGATGGTAGGCGTTTCAGTATCTTCATATGATATTAGATATTTGGTAGGTCAGTTTTACCTTCAACGCTTGATTTACAATCCTGTTAAGATTTTATTACGCCTTCTTCGCCATAGAACAGCTTTCTTTCTAAGCACAGCATTCTGCACTTAAATTTCTGTGGACGGAAAATATAAATAAAGGAATTTTACCTGAAAATATGTCGTGGCAGATAAGAAACACCCTCACTAGCAACTGCATATCTACTGCCAGTAAACAAAAATCTGCTACAAGGAGAATAATAAAGTTAAAATGATTTAAACATGATATCTCTTTGGATATCTCAATCAGCAGAATTATTTTCAGAAAAGTTTATCGCTACCAGAATTTATACAAATGTCAAGGGCGAGAAAATTGTACAGAACTGTCAACAAGTATATAGGACTTGGGGATTTCTAATTCAATTATAATTTGAATTTCGTAATTACAGTTCGAAATTAAATCATAAAACAAATAAAGATAATATGTGCCTCTAAAACGGCAAATTTCTACACAGGCCTATACAAAGGATTTAAGTGCATATTCCATTCCGTGACTGCTTGATGGTTTACAGTTCACGTCAGAAAATTTTGTCTTCCCGCTTCCTTTTTGTTTGCCTGGTTTATAAGAGCCAGTATCCTGAAGTCCCAAAGTAAAGTAACACAATTTACTAGAGGTTTTAAAGAACAGACTATTTATAATGCAATTTGGACTTAATACAGAGGGAGAAAATCGTGTATTGAAGAATTTAAAAATTTGTACATTTAATAAACACTATTGGGGTCGCCAAGACAAGGGATATGAAGTGGGAAGGGTGTGTATTACGCATGGGAAACTTGATAAACACACAAAAAATCTTAAAACAGATGATTGTAGTAAGAAACGACTTGTGAGATCTAGGCCACTGAATATGGGCGAAATATTTTTTTTGTGGCGCTGCGGCCTAACGTGGTCCATGGCCTCCTCATTTTTGAAGTTTCTAGATCTCACACAACTACGTATCACAATCGGTAGGACTCCTCTAGACGCGTGATCAGCTCGTCGCAGAGACCTCTACCTGACAACACACAACACTCACAACAGACAGACATCCATGCCTCCGGTGGTATTCGAACCCACAGTCCCAGCAGGCGAGCGGCCGCAGACCTATGCCTTGGACCGCGCGGCCACTTGGACCGGCATTGGCGAAATATATTAAAATAAATTTTAAAGAAAAATATAGTGGATTTCGGTTGTATAAATTTGGCATGTGATAGGGGTGCTTGGATCACGATCCTGCCAACAGCCATTCAACATAAACGCATGACATATACCAGCTGCTGAATATACAGGGTAGTACCTCCTGATGATGAGTAGTAAGCCTGTTCGAAACACACAGAGATTAATTACTGAAATAAATTGAAAGTAAATAGCGGCTGTAGTTGGTTCATACTGTACAGATATATCGCAATACAGGTCAACAAAAAATTAAAAAAATTATAGTATTATTAAATATTTGTTTCGAAGGCAGTTGCATTCTCATTTGAATTTGGAGTATTTTTTAAATTTGAGGCCTATTAATTTACTTCAAATTTCAGAGTACATATTATATTAATTTAGGAAAGTGTAATTCTGTAGACCTACATTCGTACGAACATGCCGTTATTTCATTTAAAAAACAGAATATTTAGTGGGGACAACGCCATCTTAAGCCTACTTTGAAGAAAGATGGATGTTTGTCCCTTAATTAGTGCTGCTTTCAGTTACCATGACGTTAACATCCAACAAATTCCAAGAATTGATGGCTGTGTTGTTCAAAGGGTGACAGTCTGGAGATTGGAGGACATTCATAAGTTGGAGTAAAGTGAGAGGGAAGCCAGCTAACGAGGTCTACTCGTATGTTATTGGTAGCATTGGTAGTATTTTTGTTAGCAACTCAACAGCGTCGAGATACTATTTCAGGCGTTTTGGGAAAGGGGTGTCTTCATATAACGAGAAGAAATCTATGTCAGTTCACGTCTGCTTTGTTTCAGAAACTTCCATCTTAACTATAAGACACGCACCAACTATAAACTATTCCCCTAGCTATTTTTCCTTCTAAGCGCCCAGGGTTTTTTACTTGTTTTATCTGAGACGCTTGTCTTCAATCTTTTCTTCTCCCATAACTTTTTTCCCTCCTACCCACCGAGACGCTTTATGACGTTTAAAGTCCGTAATATATAAGCAGAATTGCTGCAGATTTTTCTAACTTTATCGCAGCAAATAGCTGCTTGGGTAGATTGCTTGGGGCTTACGTAAGGCAATAATTAGTTCTGCTATACATTGTTTGAACGTAATGATTTAGAAGTTCTAAAACTTACAATAATTTTTTCCTTTATGACAGTGGCTTCTTTAATTTATTGTACCTATAAAGAACAAATTTCTGTTTTCAAAAATCATATTTAGTTAGCTGCAGCTTATATCATTTAACATCAAATTACATATTTATCTCCATATAATTAAGAGTTCCGACTTCCTATAATTAAATAGATTTGATCATAAATATAAGACCCAAGCGAATATATATATATATATTATGTTTTCTAATTTATAAAAAGTTTTTAGGTTTTCGGTATAATTTTCAACAGCAACGATTTCGATGAGTGAATTGTGCATAGGCCTCATGATAAATCTGTAATTCCTTTTATTGCAATAATCTCTACTGGAAATAAAGTGCTGATAACCAAGGCATCGTCTAAAATTTTGTTTATTCCTGAATAACCTACAAGAATAACTTTCTGACGAAGTTTTCATAAAAGGTTCCCTTGCGAAGTATCCGTATCACCAACTTTGGTTTTTATACCTGTTATAATGAAAAACCGCAAATGTTATTAGCAGACTTAGTAATCTTGTTCAACGTGAGAAGAATACTTCCATGTTATACGTCTCTAGGGTGGTAGGAACGATGTTGCTCAGGGTCATAAAGCAACTCTTGGAAACTTCCACACTTGGAATTGGTTAAGATATAATGAGTAACTTCGTCTTCCTTCCTATCTTAATTTCTCAGCCACATCCTCCTTTCTCTATGCAAGAGATTCGTGTCGTTATTTTTCCCCATTTGTTTTGCAAGCATCATTATAAATTGTGAATTTAATTAGTGTGAAGTCTATAAACCCATGTTTTAATTTTTTTCGACCATGAAGGAAGGAATTTTAAATGAAGACACATAAGCTTAAAATGGGAGTCAGCATAATTAAATAAGAATTTTAGAGAATTTAAATTTAGTAAGTACAGGCATTTTCTTAAATCCAAAACGTTTCAATTGTACCTGTGTTAATAGGAACAGGACCTCTTAATTTGGATATTGTTTTTGTTTTAAATGTACTTGTATTAGTAGCAGTCCTCTTTCCTGTAATTTTTAAAAATAAGTTCTCTGGACGGAGAATTTTCTACAGCAACATCTCAGCTGCACAAGCAACTAAAATGCTGAATTTTGGGTTCAACAAAAGGCTATAAATCGTAAATGTGCAACTGAGTGACATGGTTAAAATTATTTGTATATATTCTTATAATAAAATCCATCGAGATGCACTGTTTCCCATATTTACTTGATAAAGTACTCTACATGTTTCGGACAGGTCCACTTTCCATCATCAGGAGTATCCCAACACTGTACACACGAAACAGTTATTTGTCATGCTAGTTCTGCTGGCGTCTGCTAGCGTGGTCCTGATCACGCTAACAGGCCGAAACTTCTTTGTGTTCATAAATTTAATAAACTCATTCATTGCTATCAGTTTTCACGAAAATCCATTCTGTTGCTTCCAAGTTACTTCACTCGAATGGACAAATACAATCTGTGTGGTACACACAATTACCAAAATTGTGTTTGGGGACAGCTTTTGAAGTTCTCATTGGGTCTTCTGCAATGCGACAACGTACAGTCTGGTAGACATGTACTGCACCTACCTACAGTCCTGCAGGGCGTCATGTCGCAGAACAGCCTAAGTATGATACCTGAAATTGCTCATAGCGCTCTTGTGCAAACAATTTTCTGAATTAATTTATAAGAACAGCAGGAGAAAAAAAAAATTGATTGGACATCAACAGATAAATGTGCGGTAGGGGAAGGGAGAAATATCTCAAACAGCATTTTATTCTCACGAGGAATGGGTCCAAAAAGAGATGTCACATAGGAAAACACAATTCTACTTCTGTCCTCATAACAATTTGTTTCATGAGGCAGTGTGATTCGATCCAAACTCCCATCTTAATCATCAGCCAATACACCGATAAACCCGCAAGACGCTGAGCAGAAAGATAGTGTGAAAACGTATGGAAGTTAAGGAAAGTGTTGGGTTAGAGAAGAAATAAAATACTAAAGGACGCCAACGGGAATGAGACAAATCATAAAACAACTATCGCGTCGACATTGAGGGTCGAATCGGCTTTCTGTTGCAAGGTTTATGACGTCATGTACACTTCAAATTGCTTCTGGTTTGAGACTCCGCTGGTCTCAGTTCCGGGATAGAAGTTTCCCACCCACGTGTATTGCTTGTAAATAAGCATAAATGTATTTCTCAAAATAATTAGATTTATATAGTAGAACCACTTAGGATGATAGGATAACATTGAAGGAAATGCGTTTAATAATTTTATTCCCACAGAGAGAGAATTATTTTTAATCTCTAGAAAAAATGTTTCGGTTTGATGCCTATATACAACAGAACGTCAGTAGAGATGCAAACAAGATCATTTTCTGAAAAATGGCCATCGTATTAAACATTTGGAGTTTTTAAGTCTGGTGCATTAAAACTTGTGTGAAAATTAGGAAATTGTTTAAGACTTAGGATCATCTAATTTTTACTCAGCAATTAATTATTATCAACAAAAATAGTCATTACCAGGAATCGAACACCTGTCGCCCAGCCTATCTAACCGAGATGTCGTGGGTAACATACGGGTTTTTCAACAATTAAAAATTTACATACAATTCAGTAGGAGAACATTCGATGTAAATTCATGTCTTTTCTTTTCACACTTTGAACACTCTGTAACGTACTTTTGGAACGGGCAGTATTTCAGCTATGATGCTGTTCAGTAAACTGACGCCCGCCTGTGTCCGGTGTCACGTTCTCCTACAAGTACTTCATAAAACCGGTCTGATACGATCGTCATGAGCAGAACAAAGCCGAGTTTTCGTCTCGTTTCTGTAAAGATTGCCAGCAGTAAAAGTTGGAAAATCCAAGCGACTATGGAGAAGAGGATGTAAAGAAAAGGAAGATGACAGGAGAATGTTAAATGGAATTGAAAGAGAGACTGACATAAATATTGAATTTGAGCGGAATTATCTTATAACGCTAAATATTTAGCAGCTATTTCTTGTTTAATTTTAGCAGTTAAAAAAAAGCAATATTTTATGCAGTTTCTGGAAAGGCACCAAAATCTTTTAGAAAGTCGGAGACATTTCGGCACAGTTGAGCCATCATGAAGGAGTCAAAGATGATGAAACAGTAATTATTAATGATTTTATATTGCATGCAAAAATATTTTGAACAAAACAGTCTGTACTTCTTATTTAGATAAACGTTTTTACTTCAATATAACCGTCTCAAGAGATATGATATAAATGCTTTTAAAAACGTACTGCTAATTTATCGACAGTCTGTGGTGCTATGTTCATATGCACACACGTATAACATAAATGTTAAACTTAATGGTGCTTCGCTGAGCACTCAGCTAAACACCATGGTGTTAGCACCAACTGACAGTACAGGAATAACTCCATCAGAATGAAAAGGATATAACCAAGTAGAGGTTTATCTGCAACGATAGACAGATAATCACAAGAAATGACAACTATCAATTTGCGAAATATTTGTCGTTAGTATAATATTTTAAATGTTGTTCCACATTTTTTTTCAAACGTTGTACTTTGATTCCACATGTGCATATTTCTAAAATAATCGGTCATTATTTTATTTGTAACATCCTTCAGGATGACCATGTAGAGACGACACATGTAGACGGCACATCATAAAGTCGCTTATGACTGTTTATTTGTTATTGTGCATTTATTGGATTGAATACCGTACGTCGGTATGTTGCACGGACTATGGAAAACAATAAATGTAAATGTAATATTGATATAATATATTGAAAATTATGAGAGATTTTTAGAATTTCTTTATATATTTTCGCTTATATTAACACCTGTTTCGTATTGGAAAATGCACACAATGTGTGTTGTGTAAAATATTAATAGCATTATATTGCGCATTTTATTTTAATGTGTTTGTGTCTTGACATTCGTAGGTAATTCTACGAGGTAAATATCGTAGCAAAAGAACTTTGTGCGTAAGTGCCGTGTTATAAACGCAGAATTTCGGGTTATGTCTTACAGAACGTTCGATAGTGAGCGAAGTGCTAAGAAACAAATTTGATTATATTATCAGAAGATTAATTTTACTGGCCTAAAACGAAAGCATTACGGCGCGTATTTTAGATGGATAAGTTAAAATGCTTTCCTGCAATAAGTAAAGCATAATATCAAATATGTGATTGATAGGGAAGCTAAAATTCCCAGAAAATATAAACAAAAATCACTTCTTAGTTTTTAAATTAGGGTATATGTTCGAGAAGAGAGCTGCCTTTTAGAGATTATTTCTAATGCATCTTAAGAACACAAGTGGTCAATGAGAGGAGAAAATACCAAATAAAAATTAACTTGTGTTTGTGCTCTAAAATTTGTGATCTTTTTCTGTCACTAAATTCTATTCTAATATTAATGCTGCAGTCAGTGTTCCTCAGTCGAACCCCTTGTTAATATTTCAAATCACGCTCAATATATTTAAACTATAAACCCACTGGACCTTACATCTTAAATATCTCTTCTTAATCCGATTTACTCCGTGTATGTAAAACCTTCTTTCAGAAATTCAAAGTTAAGCACCAAACCGTTCCTTCGAATCAAGGTGTTAAATTTCGTAAATTCTGAGAAGATATTTAATATGAAAACACAATTTTCTGTGACCCTTAACATTGAAGGCGGTCTTCCATTAGTGGCTGTAATGTTCTCTCCTGTCTACATTAAACTGTTATCTATGTGTAAGCCAACTGCCAGAAGAATGTGAATTATTCTCTTATCTGCGGACGGGAAGGATATTATTGTATCGATGTAATATTAACGCCCAATAAGTTGTTTAGTTGTAGGTAAAATTTCTTATTAGAAATCGTTTGAGAATATTACGGTAGAGGCCTACAGCTGAAGGTTAACTTGAAAGTAACCTATCTCAAATCCTGATGTTCGTCATCCCCGTTGTGTTCTATAAAATAACTAATATAGAGTGTGCCCACCTTATCCCTACCTACCCCATGTATGTTTTGTATAACTGCTTAATAAGTATTTCATGTACAACCTGAAGATGGCCATTATCAAGCGCAGAAACATGTAGCTATACCTTATGTAGAAAATACTTTATATTCTACCAATAAATACAGTTGTGTTAGACCAGTACACACACTCTACATTAGTTATAACCTATCTCAAATGTGGTTGAAAATCATAACTGTTTTTACACGAGCTTCGTAATATAGGAGTGACAGTGCTAGAAAGAAAATGCTCCAATTTACGTTCCCGAATTCGAAAGTTTTTAAGATTCCATAAGAATTTTTGCTTGCAAGAGAGCAAATCGATATGTGAAAAGTGCTGCTCTTAGTTTTATTCCGGCTGCCTAATGCCACAGAAAGCTGTGGTGTAGTCAGAAAAACGTGCAGTGGGGCGAGTGTTGTTCTATTTATGGCCAGCGGCAGAGTTTGCACGTGTTCGTGGAAACAGTGCCTTAGGGTGGGAGTATAATGCCAGCACATATGTGGGTATGTGTGTATGTGTGGAATGGACAGAATGTTTATTACGAGGTCTAGAGGACACTCTTCTTATCGGCTAGAAATATCTAGAGCGTAATTTTGTTTATGTTTTAAATGCATTTAATTAGATTGAGAAATTTATTCAAGCTTTTTTAAAATTATATCCGGTATATATATATATATATATATATATATATATATATATATATATAAAAAATATATTTTTT
>Ga0123352_10010168_pt1 | contig 14765 bp, 8 predicted proteins | sample TergutLab28metaG_FD_89700 | JGI IMG/M metagenome (GOLD analysis project Ga0123352, IMG submission 89700) | Labiotermes labralis P1 segment gut microbial communities from Petit-Saut dam, French Guiana - Lab288 P1 | ecosystem: Host-associated > Arthropoda: Insects > Digestive system > Gut ... | reverse complement strand
CTCACACACACACACACACCCCCACACACACACACTCACACACACACACACACATACACCACACACACACCATATACACACACTCACAAACACATACTCACACATACACACCACACACACACACACTCACTCACACATACACCACACACACACCATACACACACACTCACAAACACACACTCACACATACACACCACACACACACACTCACACACACACTCACAAACACACACTCACACATACACACCACACACACACACACTCACTCACTCACACACACACACACACACAAAGTTCCGATTCTCATGGGTTGTGGATTAATAATTATTTAAGTATCAATAAATGCAAATTAGTAAAATTTATATAAATAAAGCAATTTTTATAGTTACAAGAAATGTTCAAATGTCTACCCACAGCCACAATCCGTCTGTCAGTTAAGCTTCTAGCTCTTAGGTTTATCCTTCAGACAGGTGGCAACACCCAAAATGCAACAAAGCAAAGCGTCCAATATTTAGCATTTTCATTACCAGAGTACCAAGCCAGGCCCCGGAGCTCTGAGTGGCCAGTACCGCGTTCCACAACGGCAGATTCGTCGACCATGTTAGCGATGGTCGATTTAATTTGTAGCAGATACTCGAAGCAATTTACCGAGGTTGAGTGTCGTCATTTTGAAGATTTGTTGCTAAGTTCAACAATAAAAACTTTACGTAAACACTTGCGCGTTTGTTCTTATTTTTCTAACATTCGTTTAATTATAAATCCTCGACCAGAGGGAAAGGAAACAGAATTTACATAATATTTCTGGCAACTAAGCCTACTGCTTGAATTAGAACATTAAGACATCAATCGCCTTATATTCTTAGGTTGACACATAACTAAAATATTCTGACAAAAACACTATTAAAATACTTCACAACTAACATTGAGGACGGAATTAATAAAGACTGATGCCGTAATGCAGTTGAAGGCAGAAGTGAGTGAGTGGGGATGGAAGGAAACTACATGAACAGGGACGGACAACACGTGACATTTCAACACTACAAGCACACTTCTTTTTAAATACTGACTGACTCTGACTTACATAAATGGCTGGAATTGGAATGTTTACTGGAAATTGAAATGGGAATTCACAAAGAAAGGCTGTTTCAGATTCCAGCAGGGAATAGTTTTAGACCATATAAAGCCTCAAGCCAAGAAAATCTCAAGTAATACATTCATTTGCTAAATATGAGGATCAAATACTTTGACTTATAAAATTAATGACAAGATATTTGGCCTTACTCTGTGTCTGATGATACAGTTACATTCTAACTCTCGCTTGTAACCCTACTTCAATCATAAAATTTCGATTTCTGTAATATTAAACTGCGCGATATCAACTACTAAGTATAATGTCACTATTAAATCGTAACACTGGATCTCCATTTATAGGTTATTAGTTGACTCAACGACACTGGATCATCAAGACTCTCACAAGGATAACCACACTAAACAAAACAAGACAGCAATTTTGTCGCTGTAGCATAGCTACATAACAAATCTTAATGTCATACGTATTATTCAAGTGGCGTTTATGGAAACAGACGAATCGTTGATACATTCGTATCTAGAATTTTCTGGTATTATTACGTCTACTGACAATTATTCCAATGTACCGTCATTATTGAATTACCGATGCATCTTTCTAAGGAACGATATATCTTATTCCCGTCCAGTTGATACTGAGACACAAGACTTTTAAGGTAAGGACCGCGAGTGTGCTGAGAAGGATAACAGAAGAGAAGATCTTAGAGAAATGTGTTATGAGAATAAAAGATTGGGTAACTTCTGCAGGTGAGTGCCAGAGTTGCTTAATCCTCTAGCTGTGTTACCAGAGTACCGGTAATTACATGTAGGATGAACCCAGAGATTATGGAATGTTAGACATGTTGTGTTTGCGTTCACCACGAGGCACTTGTCAGTAATCAAACGGCCGCCAAACAAATCCTAGTCACAGTATTAACCATCTTCTCCTTGCAGCCTTCAGCGAAGTTCAGAAAGCTAAATTACGCACGTACCTAGCAGTGAAACTGCAACTGATTCATAGTACCCAAAGGCAATGTGCTTTATACGTACCAAAGATTTACAAGTGCTGCAGAGGCTGAAACTTGTGTTAGTGTGTTCTCGTGTACTTAATTACTCTCACGGCACTAGACTAGTGTTTTCCTTACTCACTACCGGGTTAACAACTGTCAGTACAGCTAATGGATACGGGTAATATGACCTCAGGTCGATTCCGGACAGTGGCTGGGAGAGTTTTTAGACAAACACATCTCTAGCAGCGCTTCGTATGCAACACGTACTGAGGGCTATTTATCGGGAGGTAATGTGGCCGAAGCGTGAAGCTCTATCTTCAAACCTCATACGTCTTCATGGTTTGGTGCTAAAGAACTGAGATAATCAAATCACTGCATGTTTCTCCGACTTGCTGGAAGCGGCACAGAACAACACAAACGCTATTGTTCACTACACTATAAATCCACTAAACTAACCCACGCACTTGAACTCATTGACACTAAGGACGTTTTCCATGGTGCGTTGAAATTTAACACACTATGTTTCAGGAACAGGATCGGTCCCTGCTCATGGGCTCGCGTCTTCCAAAACAAGAGTTGCTGCATAATAATTATGTACACTGTGATTAAATATGGAATAAAGTCAAATTAGTGACTACAACACATGTCAATAATAGTTCAGAAAACACTACATTGTTAAGGTTACTGAACATCAGGTACACGAAATACATGCGAAAGAACCCTGTATAAGAACAACCCATACCCTTTGAGGGGAAAACTGTCGGTAACATGCAGGAAGTCTCGAGAGCCTCAATTCTTGCAGCTGTATTTTTGCAACATTTTGAGACGAAAATTCAACAAAACTAGCACAATTTTATCATATACTGGTAATCCTAAACAACACATTTAAACCAAATTTGGTCCATAAATATTCAAGAATAAAAGTATATAAAGCACGAACTCTCCTCAAGCTTTTATATGGAAGCGTAATGTGGACCTTAAAAAAAGACAAAAACGGTTGACATGAATTGAAGTTAATTGTTTTCAGAAGAACAGCTGGACACAACATTTTTTACCATAAAGGAATGAAGAAATTTTGGAAGAGTTGAAAGTAGAACCAGTTGACGAGAAACCAAGAAAATGCAAATAAAATTGGCTACGAAAAGTAAAAGAGAATGAACGAAAACAGGATGACAAAAATAATGCTGAATTACAGACCAAATGGACTAAGACGACTTGGAATACCTTTGAAGAAACTATCAGACGAGGTCGAAACAGGTCTATGAAGGCCTAACTGGTGACAGATGATGAGTAACAGGAACAGAAATTAGAAGCAATGACTATGTTCTGTTTGCCTTGAAGTAAAAGGTGATATCAAACTGACTACTACGGTGGAATCAGACTGGGTCCGTGTGCACCCAATATTACGAGAAACTTCTTTCCGAAGAAAACATCAATTGTCTTTCGTTTCACAGAGTAAACATTTCGTCTAGAATTCGTCCTCGGAATCAATGCAGCCAACTGCTTCGTGCTTGTTATAAGGAAAGCCTGTGACGTCACGAAAGGTAGAAAAATAGTCGAACAGTAATAGCTACTGTTTGGAACGTGGTTATTCTGTCACTTTTTGACATTTTTATTAGCTCATGGGGCATGTCAATTGGAAGGAGAAAGGCAGGCTAATTCTAAATAGGATTCCGTAATGGCGATATAGAGGGCGGTTATGCAGCCTACTGGCAACTACTGGCAGGAAAAGAGAGAAAAAAGTTTTAATTACGACATTTTCAATCATGTCAGAATTATAGAAGTGCATATAAATGCGAACAGAACGCACACCAGCGTCTAAACTTTGGTCATCCGAAATTTCGGAAAAAAAAACAATCTTAAAGCCCCAAATTACCTTAGTTCACTGGAAGCTACTGAATCTGAGCTAGGCGCCAAATGTCCACTCCATATCTTCACCTCCCTCTCATTAATACTTTTCTGTCATTAGGACAGTGTGAACAGCATGGTTAGCATAAAACGCCCGTTGTATCGTGCCAGACTACGTACATACAGTTAACAGCGATTTGGTTGCAAGACACGAAATATTTGCTTGTATGAAGCTATAACTCCATACACTATTGACTGTGACAGTACTTACAGACTAGTAACAAGCTTCATCCTGACACTTCACCTGCTGCAAACAGCCACCGTGTGCCGAGCATAGGCAGCCCTCACGGTCGGTCTGGTTGTGATATAAAGAAAGTTCCTCTTCTGGCCGGAAATGGTTCCTGTTCGTCCAACCCGCCATCCCGCTCATGACGTAAGCAGTTCCAGAGATTGCGTTGTGACAGTGATTGATATTGTGTTTGTATTACTATAGCATGCTCACTTCATAACGTAATTAACAATTCCTCGGCCTGTCAAGTAAATCCCTACCTTTAGTGAGAATCAAAGGTTCATTTTCGAGTGCAGAATTTCCTCCAGTGGGTCCTATTGAGCGCCAGATAAACCATTCTACAAACTTCCACATCACTTTTATGATCCTTTTTAATATTGTCCTTTCTTATACGTCTGGGTGTTACAGCTGATCCCTTCCCTTTATGTACTTTACTAAATTTCTATAATCATTTATATTTCATTAACCCTAAATTTCACAGTCATTGCTTGCCACTATTTTTCAATACATACACAACCATACAGAAACAGGACAGCTAATGTTGATATCAATCCACAACCATACAGAAACAGGACAGCTAATGTTGATATCAATCCACAACCATACAGAAACAGGATAGCTAATGATGATATCAATCCACAACCATACAGAAACAGGACAGCTAATGTTGATATCAATCCACAACCATACAGAAACAGGATAGCTAATGTTGATATCAATCCACAACCACACAGAAACAGGAGAGCTAATATTGATATCACAGTCCCTCCCGCAACAAACCTGGCAAAAGAAAGAGCATTCTGAATATTGAACTTCAATGAAAATCATGTGACTGAAGAACATTCCTAATACCACACACACACACTGAATCCTTTTATTTGTAGCCTAATAAAATACCATTACATTACCATGTTTGTGGGCCACGTCACGGTTCAGACTGTTACTCGCCAGGATCTCTAAGCGGAGGATCTTTTTCGAAACCAAGCCATTCCGTAGGAGATTTTTAATAGCAAAGTGACACTGAGACACGTCTTTCTCCAAGCGCTTCGACGCTGTGTAATCGTAGTATCTGACACAAATCGGTCATGTTTCTAACGTGTCAGAAATGTGAACGCGTTTATATTCGTCGCGGCATTTCGAAATGTCCCATGCTGGTCTTTATACACGTGTAGCGTGAACAAGTGGGGTCAGTTGGTCTACCGTCGTGACTGGATGTTCTTGGGCACAGTTCCCAGGCGAAGTAGCCAAAAAATGAGGAAAGAAAACTGGAGATTTGAAACTGACTCAGTTTATATAAATGCGAAACAACGTGCAATTACGATACGTGATTAAGGTGAACCTACTAACATTAATCGATACAAAAAGAAATTGCATTATTTTAGATGCCATATCCCAGCGGCGTTTTAGTCAAACTATATATATATATATATATATATATATACTGAAATTATATTGTTTGGACTGCGAGTCGTGTGGAATGTTCCGGATGCTTTAGGAGCCAGGCAAGCGATAGTGTCGTGCCGTAAGTGCTTTAGATGAAAGAATGTGGTATTAGAGGGCTTTGTTTTCTTGCTAGAGATCTCGAGGCAAGGTATTTTGCCCGGTCGGGGTGCACCACACGACGACATTCGACACTAACACAACTCATTGGTTTCATCGCTAACAGACCTTACCCGAATTTAAAGCACACAGACAAACGCGGAGAATTCTTCAATTATTCATCTCCCGTAACTGCTACGTGCGAGGCCATACAACACGCTGGAGACCGCAGGGCGCTGTCACTCTTATTTGCCACTTCGCGTTTTTGAACTCCGCCCTTTCTGGCTGTCGTTCAAGGCAGCTAGTCCATGAACACTGGACATCATAGCCTACGGTTACTGCAGAAATGAGAGAATCTACGTGAAAAACAAACTATTTTACACAGCAGACCAGCGAAGTATAGGAAGAAAATGAAGGTCCGTAAAAAGAAATTTAACTGTAGGCAAATCAAGCATCCGTACCGTGTATCGCATTGTGTTACTGACAAACTGTGGCAGAAGATTTAAGCACCCGTGTCTACCTGGGCCCTCCTTCGAATATTCTCCGAAGTTAAACCATGCAAACACTGAGTGCTTAGCATGAACATTCCTAAAATTACTTAACTTCTTTCCAGTATACAAGACAGACGATTCAATCTTGTCAGTCTGTGAAACTACAGTGTTATCAACCCCTAATATAGGATTGGGAAGGTACGCTGTCGTTTAGAATATGGGAAGAAATATTATCTAAATCTCTCTTCACCGTGTCTGCAATCGACTTATTCGATAATGTTGATGCGGAAGGGTTGAACGTAGAACGACGACATGTGACCTGCATTTCAATGCGTGGTGTATAAAACCAATGAAGAGCAGAGGTAGAGTGTGTGTACGTGATTGTATGAGGCTAATGTACAGGAATGTGGAGGAATGTGATTTGTATGAGGTTAATGTACAGGAATGTGGAGGAATGTGCGTTGTATGAGGTTAATGTACAGGAATGGGTAGGAATGTGAGTTGTATGAGGCTAATTTAGAGGAATGGGGAGGAATGTGAGTTGTATCAGGCTAATGTACAGGAATGGGGTGGAATGTGATTTGTATGAGGTTAATGTACAGGAATGTGGAGGAATGTGAGGTGTGTGAGTTTAAGGTACAGGAATGGGTAGGAATGTGAGTTGTATGAGGCTAATATACAGTAACGGGTACGAATGTGAGTTGTATGAAGCTAATGTACAGGAATGGGGAGGAATTCGATTTGTATTACGTTAATGTATAGGAATGGGGAGGAATGTGAGTTGTATGAGGCTAATGTACAGGAATTTGGAGGAATGTGAGTTGTATGATGTTAATGTACAGGAATGGGTAGGAATGTGAGTTGTATGAGGCTAATGTACAGGAACGGGTACGAATGTGAGTTGTATGAGGCTAATGTAGAGGAATGGGTAGGAATGTGAGTTGTATGAGGCTAATGTACAGGAATGGGTAGGAATGTGAGTTGTATGAGGCTAATTTACAGGAATGTTGAGGCATGAGATTTGTATGAGGTTAATGTACAGGAATGTGGAGGAATGTGAGTTGTATGAGGTTAATGTACAGGAATGGGTAGGAATGTGAGTTGTATGAGGCTAATGTACAGTAACGGGTACGAATGTGAGTTGTATGAGGCTAATGTACAGGAATGGGGAGGAATTCGATTTGTATTACGTTAATGTATAGGAATGGGGAGAAATGTGAGTTGTATGAGGCTAATGTATAGGAATGGGAGGAATGTGATTTGTATGAGGCTAATGTACAGGAATATGTAGGAATGTGAGTTGTATGAGGCTAATGTACAGGAATGGGGAGGAATTCGATTTGTATTACGTTAATGTATAGGAATGGGGAGGAATGTGATTTGTATAAGGCTAATGTACAGGAATGGGAGGGATGGGAATTGTATGAGGCTAATGTACAGGAATGGTTAGGAATGTGAGTTGTATCCCTTAACGGTAGGTAATAAGTAAATAACTCAACAGTGAGATCTGCGCTCTTCTTTGACATCATGTACCGTGTCGTGATAATTCCTTAACGACGTTTCGGTAGAACCTATCGGCCCCATCCTCAAGTGTCAAGAATCAAATAATAAAGCTTTCTTCTTGGATTTCTGGATCCTTGAATATGGAAGAGATAGATTGTCCTGAAACTTCGGTAAGTAATTACAACTATAAGCTGCGTAATATCGCAGAGGAGCGCAGATCTAATTTATTTCGGGCAAATGCCGAAAATCAAGCATAACTTAAAAGTGTTTACTCTAGGCAAGGGAGTTGCTTCAGGAAGAAAAGGGATATATTCTACTTTATGCTGAAAAACTTAGTACTATCTCAGAAGCATACATTGCTTAGAATAAACAACACGTTAACACGTCACTTGACCATTTAATTTGCAAGATGTTTCCACATGAGATAATCACCCTTTTCTTACTCTAAACCACAGTTCTACATTTCTGGTGCACATGATGCTCACACAGTATTCTTCATGCACCCAACCAAAACACACCACACGTTGGGCCCCTTTATTCCTATATTATCATGGCAGAAAAAGTTGTGCAGTGTCAGTGGGCTGCGTCTCCGTCACACATATCATCATCATCATCAAAGTAATCAGTTTCATGTTTATTTGCATCTCTGAATCACTTGATGATTTTGATACGTAAAACTTTTCTCTTTTTTGAAGAGTTCTTATTATATGAAAACCTCTGTCTTATTACAAACACGTTATCCTGAATGGTAAATAATAATCCAAGATTTGGATCACCTTCTGAACTGACAGCTAGCTGGTGTATATTATATAGCTGACATTATGTGACCTAAGTGTGTGCAAATAAATTAAGATCTGGATTTATTTTTCAATAAAAAGCTTGTGTTTACAGTTTACTAGAAAGAAAATTCTAATGCTTATTTTTTATGTACACAATACCCTGTCAAAAAAATCAGAACTGATAAATATCGAATATTGTTCCATGCTGTGCTCCCTACAACAGACAGCTTCCTATTGCTCACTGAATATATTCACAGTTACCGCGGCATTTTATCACATCTTCGACAAAAACTGAGATGGTAGACTCCTTTCCTTTATGAAGCCTATATATCTGCACACTGATTGGAACAATTTTCTCTAAAAATTAATCCCCAATTGTACATTCCTACTTGATTTACTTACAATAAATTGTTAGTAAATGAGTAACAACTCCAGGTTATGGTCGTGTGCAACGGCAGTAGTGCACATATTGATGTGTGAAGGCTAAGAAAACAAGGAACAATAAAAATTATGGTAGAAGGAGAGTAATGGCCAAGTTTCAGGTAATTTACTGTCGCACAATGAGAGCAGTATTACACACCTGATCGGTCCTGCTGTCATTCAGCTATACAGTTTAAACTGTTTACATTTTCAGTATGTATGATAATGCACGTGAGTTTTATTTCATTCCATTCAGTTAGGTTAACTTCAAAGAAAATCAGAGTATTCAGGATTTATCCTTGGATTTTGATCACGTAAAAAGAAACGGGCGAAACGTCTCTTCGAAACGCCGATAACCACATAACCTAGCAAAGCAACGTCACTTCAGAAAAGACGGGAATTCCCTACTGCACCTCCGCGAAAACTTCAAAACTCGCATTCTATAAAGAAACAAATGTTTAAGGGGGAAATATAGAGATTTATTCGAAGTGTCTGAAATGAGAGGGAACACAGTTTCATGAAGTAATTTTGTAACTGAAGGAGCATGGAAATTTGTTCAGGTGGTAATTAGCATTTTTATTGAGACCCATTTGCTGCTTTATAAAATAAACGGATTAAAATAGCAAATAAATAAATAACAAATGCAGAAATTCAGGAATTCCTTCCGCGTTCTTCCCTTCCCTTTCCTTGCCCCACCACCCACTCGACCACCTGCAGAGGAAATGCTTGTCTCTGAAGTGATCTTAGCATAACTAGGTACACGGATTTGCAGGCTCGAATTCCGTTGTGCTTGAGATGGTCGCCCTTAGTCTTTTGGTTTCCTTTCCTCCAGAATCCTTTCAACTATCTATGTGCCATTCAGGATCCGCTGGTGTGACATGTTGCCATAGCTGCAGCCTCCCAAGCATGTAACGTGCTGTTTTTTAAAACGTTATGGACGTCATTTTGTCTCTGTCTTCCAAGTTTCAAGTCTGTTCGCCTGACTGGCTCCTTAGATACGACATTCATTGCGCATTGGTAAATCACAGACCTTCTTCTGGTCTTCCGTGTTCCTAGAGTAACACAAAATGTTGGTCTACCGGAGGCCGAGACAGTTGGGACACCATTTTTCTAACCACCCTACGTGTACCTGGGGATAAAATCGAATTAATTCCTTAAATTAATTTGCATTTATTCTCAAGTCCATCTATGATATCCGTAACACAGAATGCTGGGGTACGTGAATCGAAGACGCTCTAAAACAAATCAAGCAGGCAAAGTGTGGTGCTGCATATCTTTTCACGCTCTCGGAACCTTCCGTAGATCAATACATCCTGCTAAATTGTCACTCATCACTCTATTTTGCATCACAAAGAATGGCTTGACGATGCGTTACGCAAGATTAGAAATATCCACGTGCAAAATGAAGTTGTTTATGTGTGACCAACGTCGTTCAATGAGTTCAGAATTCTACATTTTACAAATCAACCAGTCGGACTAAACTTGCCTATAAGCGCAAGAACAGTAATTATTTTCTAACGAGATTTTAAGAATCAGCAGCTCCAGTTCGGGCAGTTACTATCAGCTGGTCATCAGCGGGATCCTCATCGTCCCGTACAATCTGTACTTGTGAGTTATAACTCATAAATAAAGATTGGAGGGACGTCAGTGATGTTAGGCACAGGCATTATACATACTTGTTCTCACCGAAGTTTGGTCCGTAATGAAGACACTTTTTTTGCGAATATAAAATTACTTTGGGACGCAAAGCACAAACTGCACTGAATCACAATTATCAATTCTTGTTTTTCGAAAAATACTGATCATACCTGAGACTGTACTGAACAAGTGCAACGGCACATATTGAGATCTGCATTTTACGTATTCTATCAAGACCTGCATAAAATAAGTTTTTTCTCTGACGCAACGGCCCAAATCTGGCCTAGACCACCTCACTGTTGAGGTTGCTAGATCACACACGGTTAGACACACACACGCATCCGATAGGACTTCCCTGAACGAATGATTAGCTAGTCGCATGGACCGCTACCTACGCGACACAAAAAACACAAAACAGACCTATATATATATATGCCACTGTTGGAATTCGGAATCTCGATCGCAGCTGCATTCAAACGGCTGCAGACCTGCGTGTTATATCGCACGTTGGGGGAAAATAATGAAATTCGATTGATTTCAACTCCAGATCGTATGACACAATACCAGCCAAACTATACTTGGCCCAACAACTGGTGACACTCTACAGCATAGAGTACCAAACAATCGAAAGTCGTTGACGGACAAAGATATATGAACACACCACAACACATAGTAGTCGCCAATTTTATGCATTCGTAAATCTTTGATCAAATCTAAGTTTACAAAATTTACTGAAACGCGAAAATTAATAAATTATCAAACAGTAACGACAACGTTGTCAGATGAAGCACTGCATGTATTGCAATTCACCTGCGTTAACATTATTTAAAGTTTAACTACTGTTCTATCTGTCTATGGAACACACACACACACACACACACACAACAAACACACAAACACACACACACACACATAAACACACAAAACAAACACACAAGCATAAAAACACATAAAACACACGCACAAACAAACACACACACACACACACACACAATCATACACACAACACAAATATGCTGACATTAAGCTACTTAAAAACCTGTTATAAAAGAAAATCCTAGTAGACTAGGGAACAACAATTAGAAGTTGAATAGAGCTGGCACAAAACAGGAAATTTATGCTTTACTGGATGAAGACGATAAGGTCATACTAGATCGATGAGGGAATGAACCGCAGATTACTGACATCAAGAAGACACGAATAAGAATAAATATAAAAAAATCGTAACTTTAATACAAAAATTTGCAGGATATACACTTTTAGATTTAAATTACAACAGCCCAAAAAATAATGTACAAATATCATAATTGAAATATTTGGAATGAAATGTCCGAACCACAGTAGGGCTGCACATGCCGTACGAAGACCAGGTTACGCAATGGACAACACACATATCGCTGTTCACTTTACAGTGGGTAATAAAGACTATTCCCTTGTCAGAATGTACACACTGGCTCGGGGCCACATAGCTTTCTATTCTTTGGTTAGTAGGGGCTACTCCTGGGGTCAAGACGTCAGGGAGTGAAGCTGACCAAACGCCTTTATCTCGTACCGAGGTTAAGAATGAGTGGAGCCACACCTATACTTCCCTACCTGCCTTCACAGAGTGAACAGGGACAGGTTGGCAATGTACTTTACTTCGATCCTGAAATAAACTTGGGCTAGTACTTTTCAATCAATTCAATTCGCTTCAATTCAATTCTTATTTATTAACGGGCCCGTTTAAGTATGAGAATATAAGAACTCAAAATTTCACAAAAAAGCAACTACGAAATGCAGTAGTGGCGACTGGGTATCGAAGAAATGGGACGTCGAGAAACTGAAAAGAGCACACATTTGCTTTGATACGACCTATGCTATGAGCTATAATGCTGGATCGCGAATGAAATTCACACGCGTGGAAAACGCGAAACTTATGAAAGTTTGACACACACAGACCTAAATTACGCGCGAAACTTCAGTCTTTCTCCTTTAAAAATACAAATCGTTTGATGCTGTTTAAGGAAATAATCACTGCTGTTTTCACAGCCCGTGGACACAGTTCAGGCATCCTTAAATTTTTAGCGGGGTTACATGTAGTGACAACTGGGCTTCAAAAGTTTTAATATTTGAAACTACTAGGAAAGTGTAGATTGAAATCGAAGGGGCATAGAAAATATTTATACTGTCTCGTAGGCGCTACCAGTGATGAGTGACTCTCCTTACTCTAAATAAATGAACAGAATTTGCAAGGAAACCAAAAGTAGAGTTTACAGGTTGCGTAAAATGAACACCGACTTCAACTCATGAATAATTTGAGATTTGAGAGTAAGGTGGTTTCTATTTCAGAAATATCTAGACGCAGGCCCTCACCGATCAACCACTTAAATCCCAAATTAGAACTACATTTGTAACATTAACAAATTCTGCATCAACCCATGGAAAATATTTGCGTGGGAGTACGAAACGTTTCTGGAATTCTGTCGTAAAACTTAAGCACTTGATTCTCAGCACTTCCGAGTCTAAATCGCCCTCGAAGTGGATCCCTTCTGCACACACGCACACTTGCTCCACCAGTTTTGCCACGCTTGGAAGCATTCAGACGAATCCTTCTTTGTTACGGCGTACAGTCCGGTTCTTGCATTGCATTTTGTATCTTGGACTGTCGTAAAAGGTTGAAATCGAAGACCTCGAAATCACAAGATTTGAGGTTTGGCGAATACAGCGGGAGCTCACTGTATACAGTTATGTCCCTAAACAGTATTAAATGAATGGTCTTTTTAATCAGCAGGGAATATTTTCCTTAACGAAGGAAATGAACTATTATATATAGTTAAGATAAATGCCCGTTTTCAAGGCGTGAAGGTCTGTCTAGAGTCTCTGTCTGTAACTGATTTTACACATTAAATAAAAATAATTTAATGCCAAAAATAATGAAGCAAATCATCTCAGTTCAAGCATTCTTCATATCTGGGCGGAGATGTTACAACCGACATAAAAGAAGAGTTACTAGAACTCTAGAAACAAATAACAAACGGTATTTCCCCTTAGAACTGCAAGTAATACAGGCCCTAATAACCCAAAGTGATGCTGCTAAGCACGCTTAAAGTCAACAGGCAGCATTAACCTTGAGACCGTAATGAATGGTCCAGTGGAGGCTGAATACAGCACTGGTGCCTAATGCCTAAAGATGTGCCATGACAGGCTGTAATAAGGTCGCTATCACAACATATAGGTCACCCAGTGGCCATTCGAGTTTGCCAGTTTGTACAAAATGTGCAATTAGCCATTCGTTTTGGAACAGAGAAGAAAATCAAATTCAAGCACTTGGACAAGATTTTACTAAACGTGTGTGAGTAGATACCTTCCAGTTTAATAACTTGTAGAGAACGTTGCACAGTTTACAAAACACCTGACAGAAAATACTCACTACGATGAAAATAAATCTTCCATCTTCAGGGATATGATGCCAATCAGGACAGAAATAGCATTAAATAGAATATAAGGACTTAGATTAGAAATATGGGTGAACACCGTAGTGCAACTTTCCTGTTATGATTTGAAAGTTAAGACACATTGTGTAATTATGTAATGTTAACCAACACTATGCACTTTTAAATTAATGTTTTAATTCAATTCTTCTTGTCTTCTACATGTTTCGAACATCTTATCTTCATCATCAGGAAGACTATACTGTACACGCAGCCTAATAAGCTATCTTTTTATACATTTATGTAAGCAGTTATAGCACATCCTTCAACCTGCTAGACTGCTTGCATAAATGAATGAAAAACATAGCATATAAGGCTGAATGTACAGTATAGTCTTCCTGATGATAAACATAAGATGTTCGAATCATGTAGAAGACAAGAAGAATTGAAATAAAAACATTGATTTTAAAAGAGAATTTTGATGATTAAAGTTTAAGCTCATGGTTCCGTGAATCGTAATTCAATGTTAATAAAAATCCAACCAGATACAACAGTATGCAGATATTTATTTACTGCAAAGTCACTCTACATGTTTCGGGTGTCACAGCACCCATCATCAGGAATACTAAAAACTGTAACAGCAACTTCGGTTTGCGGTTACAGTTTTTAGTACTCCTGACGATGGGTGCTGTGACACCCGAAACATGTAGAGTGACTTTGCAGTAAATAAATATCTGCATACTGTTGCATCTGGTTGGATTTTTATTAATATT
>Ga0123352_10010164_pt1 | contig 14768 bp, 4 predicted proteins | sample TergutLab28metaG_FD_89700 | JGI IMG/M metagenome (GOLD analysis project Ga0123352, IMG submission 89700) | Labiotermes labralis P1 segment gut microbial communities from Petit-Saut dam, French Guiana - Lab288 P1 | ecosystem: Host-associated > Arthropoda: Insects > Digestive system > Gut ... | reverse complement strand
ACTGGCATTGTGACAACTGGGACTGCATGGTATACAGTCTCAAACATGCTAAGCAAACCACCGTGTGTCACAAAGGCTCGAATCTTATGATGACCTGCAAAAAAAATTTTACAGAACCCTTCACAAAGATTGTCTGTATCATAAATATTAATAGCAAGTTCAGAATCGTAGGTAAAGTGGGGGTTGTTGTTAAATTACAGTCACCAATCACGAGATTTAAAGTAAAAGAGTGACAGTGGCCTCTGCAGGCACGACTTGAAATTAATTGAAAATACAAGCAGACATAAAACCACAAAATTGTGGTGTTCATTGTAAAGCAAATGAAATCACATGGAGCCAAAGAACTTTACAAACATTCCAAATGCTTGCTTGAACTCTGAATAACTTAAATACCTCTTCAACATTTAAAAAAATTCTTTCTGAGAAACAAGTATTACTTTTGACTTTCATGATATTCTAGGGCCGGGATAGCGCAGTCAGTATAGCGACTCGCTATGGGCTGGACGGTCCGGGGATCCAATCCCAGTGGGGGCGAGATTTTCCACACCCATCCAGACCGGCCTTGGGGTCCACCCAGCCTCATATACAATGGGTACAGAGCCTTTCCCAGGGGTAAAGTGGCCGGGGTGTGGCGTTAACCACCCATCCCCTTCTAGTGCCGAGGTTCAAGGAAGAGCAGGGGTATACATCTGCTCCCCTCTGGGCCTTCGTGGCCTGTTCTAGGGTGAACGTTATCTTTTCCTTTACCTTTTCACAGTATTCTAGACCAGTATTGTCCAATCTTTTTTTTTCCACGGAAAAACCCCTGAAATACTTCTTCTTATTCTGAGAAACCCACACATTTGTAAACAATTAAAGGCTGAAAAAAACTGATAGTGGGGTATTTTCCGGTCGTCATCAGTGAGGTGGCTTTGTAACTTGACAGAAGGCAGTGTGGACTGAACGTTCCCAGTTTTATGATTGTCACTGGCAATTCCAAACGTCACTGACCCAGGATATCCTGCTGTGGCAACCAGCGCCCCAGGCGCACGTTTCCTGGAAGATCAGCAATGCTGTTTTCATCAGCTTCCCATTTCCACAGCACACGGTATGGTAGTTGGGCAAACGCCCTGATGAAAATGAGGCGGAGCACCTCGGGCATCTTGGCAGTCAGTACAGAAGAACCCATGCTTACATAGATGAAGCCAGTTTCTGACCCAGACACAAATTGCTCCAGGTCCTCAGAAATTAAAAATATATAAGTTAAAAAATAGTTAAATCAATGCATTTATTTGCTTCATTCATAAGCTAATTAAAGTCCACAGAACACGAGATGATCCCTGCCTATACTAGACGATCTGTGAACCCTGTTACGAATTTGATTGATGCACATATGCAAGATTTCATGTCAAATAATTAGTTGTACTATCCAATGTGAGGGCATTAGCACAGCACGGTAGCTCACCGGATGCTAGTTGAAATGCTTTACTTTCTCAGTTGTGTGTAATATTAGAACACTCTGTTGCTGCTAGAGACAGCAGTCTTCTCCCCCTCCAACACTGTGCCAGACACTCCCAACACACCCCGCGTCAATAATTTCGTGATCTGTAGTCTGTATAACACCGTATAACAAAACTTGCAAATTTTGTAATATGGCATTGTTAAAAATAATTAGGCATAATTAAAAGCAACTGTTACTGAAGAGAGTAAATGTAATTATGATTATTGTGATTGTAATCATGATTATGATGACAGCAATATTTATGAAATTGGTGATGTATAGTGATAGACTATTGTTGTTAAGGTAGTGAACCTAGACAGATTATGACTTGTTAAACATGTGGCTTAAATAGGAGGAGGGGAAATGTATGCAGAATTTTAATGTTAAAACTTTTTTGGACACTGAGAAGAAGGCATGAACATAGCAAAAGGATTATTTTTATGAAATGGTTGCTGAGGATGAGAAGCGTACAGAAGTGACATAAACTTTCAGGCTGTTGTGTTAAAGTAACAATCTGTATTACTGGTTTGAGGTGATTGTGGTGGTGGTGGTAGTGGTGGTGTTGGTAATTGTGATAATGGTGGTGGTGGTGCTGGTGGTTGTGGTAGTGGTGGTGTTGGTAATTGTGATAATGGTGGTGGTGGTGGTGCTGGTAGTTATGATAGTTGTGGTGTTGGTAATTGTGATAACTGTGGTGGTGCTGGTGGTTGTGATATTGGTGGTGTTGATAATTGTGATAATGGTGGTGGTGGTGGTGGTTGTGATAATTGTGGTGTTGGTAATTGTGATAACTGTGGTGGTGCTGGTGGTTGTGATATTGGTGGTGCTGGTAATTTTGATAGTGGTGGTGGTGCTGGTGGTAGTGATAATGGAGGTATGGTGGTGGTGGTGGTACAATATATGCATGAAGTTGAACATAAAAAACTCTAAAATAAAGAGAAGAAGAATGATCAGTGAAATATTATTGTTCAATAGGAAATCATTCACTTAACAACACCCCAGAGAACAGACTGTTCAGAACATAAATTGTAGATTAGTGAGTGTAATGTGTCTGCAATATTTGTTGAAGAAATAGGTTGCCTTGTTGGCAAAAGGATAAGCTTAATGGCGATAGACATATATTAAACTGTGAGACCAAGGAAAATAAAATTAAAATGAAAAACCAGCAGGCCATATATTTTGTGTGCATAAAATTTAGAGTTGTCTGAGTCGTGAATTACGTGAACTACCAGTCAAAATAAAGCACCACATTGCTACTCACATGAAACCTCGGTGTTTTCGCATGAATATGCATATTATCAGAACGATCTTAGCAATAAGACTTAGGTAGTCATTTGCCAGATCTATAGCTAACAAACAGTGATAATTAACTTAATACAGTAACAATACAATTCAATTATTTAATGTTTGTTAATTAGTTTTAGTATTTTAATACCTATTTTTATCTCTATGAGAAACAGAAGCAACAAAAGGACCCAATCCAGACAGCAAGTGTCTGGACTAATATCTGAACTCACGAACTCTTGAATAAGAAGCCAGAATGCTGCCCAGCGGACCTTGATGTTTTGTATTTTTTGCCCATACATTTGCTGCTTTGGATTACTGGTCAACACAGTGATATAAATAAATCAAACAATAAACACAAATGTTGGAAAACCGAGACTACAGTACAGGTAAAATTGAAGCTAACTCCGCGGCAACACATCATCCCTAAAGGCCTGTGTTTATCACGAATCAGTGCAGAAGAGCTTGCTATAGAACATACACATACATCACAACCACTGGAATTTAACGGCATCCATCTATGAGGCTTGTACAATACAACGTGTTACATAACCTGCGACTTCTATGTTGATCAAGAATATTATTTTTCAGTTAGAGGTAACAAGCAATATTTAGTAAAATGTCAGTCAGTCTGATGTTACTTGTGGGATACCCTGATGTACAATGGCAGTGACAGGTCCTGCGAAGAAACTGGTAGTGAGCTTCGGAACCGATCGTTAAAATGTTCCCCAGCTAAATTTACCGCTATTTTATAGAGATGTACATTGATGGAGTAACTAGATACAAGCACGTCTGAAAATAAAGTAGTAATTTCGGAAATTGTCGGGCACCCATGATGATGATGGCACCAGTCAGCTCAGCACATCAAGGGAATATCTAAACTGATTTTTAGAAATCCACGATTCCACGGTGTGCTGTCATTTGTCTGGGCCGATGAAGCAAAACTTGGAACGTAGCCGATTCCACAATAATTAAGTAATGAAAATGGCTATTCATGAATGGCAACAAATGTAAGGACAATTTCGTCAAAGCGAAGGATGGGACAAACGAATCAAAGTGCTCGGGGTCACGCTGAAATATAACAATAATTCAATGGAAACAATGAGCTACATTTCACGTTGCAATGGCTTCTCTTTTTAAGTTTTATAATATACACAGAAAGCATCACTTACTGATCATTCTTCTTACACCACGGATCTTACATGGCGCATTAGCGAAGCTTAGGGCGATTATTATATTTCCTTGAAACTTCACTTACCTTTGGCAGAGGTTTCGCTGGTTTGCAGTGAATACAAGCGATTTCTGCGACATTTGGCAGGTATGGTCTGGGATATGTGACTGTCACATGTCCGTTCTGAAGGATAAAACTGACATTCTTCACCATGTCAAATACGTGTGGCATTGACGGACCCAGATATCCCTTCATCAGGAACTCCAAAGACCATCTTATGAACACCGTGTGCACCACCTCTATTCCTGTCAAGTACACCGTATTCAAGACTCTATCCAGAAATCCCATGTCGTCACTGAAGGGTCTAGCAAAGAATGGTGTCACTGAGAAGGGCATGGGACTGCCCCCATGTGCCACTGATCCCATATAAAATGCTACAGTGTTGATGTAAATGAAGGGAGCACGGAAGTGAAAAGCCAGTCCAACAGCGCATTCGGGATAAGCGCCGTCAAGTACGACAAGATCATAGGAGCGCCCAGAATTCATCAGCTGGTTTGTTTCGGGGTCTGAAAGTACTGCATCACATGACTGGAAACAAGCAGAATATCGGTTCTTTTTAACCCTTTGAAAAACAAATATCAAGTGGCAAACATTTCAAGCCGCAGTCAGCACTCAGAGTCTACGGCTTAACGACCGCGGTCTGATACTTTTTGGGGGGGAAAATCAGTGGCAAATTCTTGAGTATGGCTAATAATGCAACGGCATACCTCTGAAGTGGAAAAATCACTTCATTTCGCTATTAAAGTCAAAGAGAGCAAACTTATACGAGAACTTTATTTCACAAATAATTGCCTTCTGTTTTATATATATATATATAGCACTTTCCTTAAAAGTCTTCGAAAATGAGAATTTTTGCTCCACCATGCCACTTGCAGTGTGTCTGGGGGAAGCAAAGATCGACAGAGGGAAGTCAATGTGGTTTTTTATCGGCAGAGTGTCTTTTAAGTCTCCTACTTGTAATGCTCAGAAGAAGCAGTCATACTTCCTCTCGCCTGGGCAACAACAAGAAAGATAAGGAAGACAAGACAGAAGATACGGTTTGTTTGTACCCTAATTAAAAGGGTCCTTTGACGCCCTACGCACTGGGAACCGCACAAAGCTTAAGGATACGATTAATTGCCAGCAGGTTTTCTTATTGAGGAATAAAGTCTTCTAGGTTGTTGTGTCGCCTTCCAGGCGTTTCGAAGGAACCTACTGCCATCATATTCTGGGTTATGAGTCCGTGAATTGACTCTTGACCCTGAATAAAGCAGTGGTACCTTCCTTCGAAACGTCGGGGAGATATTGACCAACCAAATAACACAACAACCCAATCACACAGATGTAAATTCCAATCACTCTATTCATATTGTTAAAAACATATTTATTTCTGATTATTTTATCTTCTTTATTGTTTTATTTGATGCATGGTCCATTTTCTAAGTAAAAATAAAACGATAAAGGTTTTCATGATATGTGGACGCCAGTCTCCGTGATTCCATAATAAATACTGTTTAAAAATAAGAAAAGGGGGAATATTTTTTCAGTACTACATGTTTCTAATAAGATTGCTAAGAATATGCCTGCTTTCAAAGCAGAAACTTGGTCTTGCAGTCCACATGCCGCCCGACTCGTAAGACCGTACTGTCTTGTACTGTTATTGTTTATTTCTATATTATTCATTCCTATTTAATGTATTGAAACAGTCCTACACCTTCGAAGTTGGTAATGGACAGAAGTGTTTTTACCATGAAAGTACTATATGATGTCAGTTGTGTTCAAAGTGAAAGCCGAAGTAGAGAAAGGATGAATTTTGTTTTGTGTTGTAAAGTTTTAGAAGTTTGCAGTAGTTTAAGATAGAAAACTATTTCAAATTACTTTATGATTAGTAACACTTTTTCTAAAAAGCAAATGTCCTCAAAGTTAATAAAAGTGTACTTCAGGGTTTATCTTATATATATATACATCTATCTTTTTTTTTCAAAAAAAAATATAGCGAAAAACTGGAGATAGTCAAGGCAAGACAACGCTGTTCCCCATTACCTAACTCAAAAAGAGAGTACAAAAGGATACCAGGGGAGCGAAATTTCATTTTAAATTACACATCAAGCAAACCGTAAATTTTCTAGATATTTTAGAAAATTTTGATTACTACTCCTTCAGCCAAGGTGACTAAATGGATATACACATTCGTTGTTAAGCTTCTAGATATTTTTTATTTCCAGGGCCATTTTTAATTTATTATTATTATTATTATTATACTCTGGATAATGGTAGATAACTTTTTGTAAGGGGAGATGTAATTGGAAGATATTCAGTACCTTTCCACATGACCTGACCTCCAGCTCCAGATCAGGATTCGCCACTAGGAGAAATCACTGTAACTTGTGAGAATCGTACAGAACAAATAAGTAGCTGCACTGTGTGAGCAAAATGCTGATTTCCTGTATTTTGAAGTTTGTTGTGCGTAAAGCAAACATTGTGCTTTAAATTTTTAACAAACTTCCCTCTATAAATAACGCAACTACATGCGGTATGTGAGACACAAACCCAGAACTTTAAAACACAGTGCCTCTGGCTCTGTCATAAACAGGAAAGTGAAAGACAGCACAGAAGAATGAGTGACAAAAGTTATTGAAGATTAAAAATTTAGAGGATAAACCAGAAATTTCTTATCATTAGATAAGTTATGAAATGCTTTTCAGAGCCCCACATTCGCCTCAATATGTTCATAAATAGGCCTACATATGTACGTCCTCTAAAGGTAAGACACAAACATACTTATCACATCTTTACAGGCAGGATATGACCTTCAAGCATATTTCATTCTCACTTTTTTGAGAAATTTTGATGTATCTCTCTGTCTGGTGGTTACAAAAGTTAGAAACCAATTATGACGAAGTAAACGAGAAGGCAGAAGCTTGACTTGGGAGAGATGCAAGCTCACGTGACTAATCGATAAGGAAGATGTCATTTAAAATGTGTGCCCTTGCTCACTATAAAGGCACGTAAAGAGAGAAGAGACATAAAACCATCCATTCTTAATCTAGGCACCAGTTGGAGGAGATTTGTCAAATTCACGCCCAGCGCCGGTCTGGGCGAATCCTGGATCATCCAGCTTTTAGCCTGATCGCTATAGCGATGACGCTATCCCAACTGTTAATCAGAGAGACAGTAACAGGCTAAAATCTCGAAGAGGTTTGTAGCTTTGCAAGACGTGATTATAGTGGGGAATCAGTACTTCAGAAAACATTACAATTTCAAGATCTAAGCAAGTGAGAGACTAATTTATCAAGAATTGAAGCAGCATATACCATGGCTTGAAGATGGACGTTCAAAATTTTAGATTAGAAAAGCAAGCTAAATTTTAGCCAGACATGTAACCAGCAGATACTTCAGGACAAAGCGAGGGAACACCCAAAGTGCAAAATTAATTACATTGAAAAAAAACAAAAAATACTAGATTTTTTATGTTTGGTTGACAGTGCATCCTAATAGAATGATAGTCTATTATTAATACCAAATTGATGCACAAATTCTTTATTTTAATACATTTATTATACTCACCTACATGTTTCGAGCACTATTGTGCTCATCTTCAGGAGAACAAAGTGTATTAGTACAGCATCTGGTACCGTCACCCTCTCTAGGTGACCGTTCAGTACACAGGCTACGAGCCTGTGTACTGAACTAATATCAAATATGCTGCCTCTGGAATGAAATACAGCAGCAAAAAGACGATTTTTCGCCAACGCGTTTCAGCTTTGCTTTAGAATACCCTATTTTGAATTTCCAAAACCCAGAAGGGAATCTGATCAAAAGGACCACATCAGCTTCTGTTCTATGCTACCAATGGTAAATTACTGGACGAAAACATACGCTTTTTTCAGTTTAGAAGTAGCTGATGTGTTGTTTCACTGTATTCCTTTTTTTTTTTTTAAATTTTCGAGGAAGGCAAAATATGAATCAATAGTTGACCTGTTGCGTCGAAATCCACATTGACGATCCCCAATAATTTCCTCTGCATATAGAGATAAGCTTGAGAACAGGATGGATAAAATTTTGTATGTAGTTAGCAAAATTTACATGATCCTGTAATTAACACAATCTGTTCTAACGCCCTTCTTATAGATAGGTACACTGATCGACTCCTTCCACTCTTCAGGCAATTCCTCCTTATTCCAAATAGAAATAATAAGTTTATGGATCTCATAGCGAATTGTTCTACCCTCTGCCTGAATAAATTTTTGGGGGATTTGATCAATATCCGGTGATTTGTGACTTTTTACATTTTCAATAGCCAACTCAAACTCAAAGGCACTTGGCTCAGGCACTAGTGGTTCTGTTGTGTGTATTTCTGTCTGCCTAACATCATTAACCTCATGTACATTCAATAGCTGGGAGAAATGTTTCCTCCACCTAGCCAATATACTGTGGGAGTCTGCAACCAAATCACCCTTCTCACCCTTTACTATATTATTTCTAGGCTGGTAACCCTTCTTAAAGCCATTGATGCCCCCATACAAGTCTCTGATATTTTTTATCTTATTATTAGTTTCAAGTCCCTCAATTTTAGCTTTCAGATATTCCTTCTCATTTTTCCTGAAATGTCTTCTAGCTTCACGTCTTACATTGTTTAGATGGTCTACATTATTTTGGTTTGGATCCTGTAACCACTGCATTATAGCTTGCGTCCTTTGATCTAAAAATCCTAAACATTATTCATCACACCATGGTTTATGCTGCTTCAATTCATATAGAACCGGTCTGTCCTTAGCAAAGGTTTTGATATTCTCTTTATAGATTTCCCAAGTCCCGTATATGTCCTTGCTATCATATAATTCTCCAAAGCTGCGAACCTCTTAATCTAATACTGTTTCCTAACCTCCAGCACACTCAGCTCCGTGAGATTAAATCTCCACATCAAATTTCTGTTCTGCTTCTTCACTTATGGCCAATATTTCCATAACTTTTACAACCACCAGACAGTGACCAGTATTACAGTTAGCTCCCCTGGAAGATCGTATAAGGTAAACTCGAGTGCCAGCTCCTATCTATCGATATGTGATCAATCTGGTTCGGAGTCTTCCAATCAGGAGTGGTCAAGGTGTGCTTATGAATGTTTCGGTGCGGGAATATCGTGCCCTTAACAGCCACATATTTTAACGTGGACAAATTTACTATTCCAACGCCATTATCATTTCTAACATATGTAGACTCTCATTTCCAATTGTCCGTTTGAAAATATCCTCTCTCTCCCCAGTTTTGCATTAAAATTTCCTAACATAATTTTTACATAATTCTTAGGAAGATTTTCGAAAACCTGCTCTCTTTACTCATAAAAACTGTCTTCGGATCACCACTTTTCTCCTCACTTAGAGCATGCACTTTCAAAAAAATGATATTAAACCAGTGACCTTTGAGAATTATATAGGATTTCCTATCACTAAAAAATTCTACTCTCTTAAATACTGATTCTATTCAGGGGGGTACAAATAATCCTGTTCCCGAATGATGATTTTCGTTTCCTTTTCCATAGAAAAAATTCCATCCCCTTTTGTCCCACCTAACTACCTGTACACCCACTAAATATAATTTGTACCTTGTTAATTCTCTGTCTACTGTTGTAAGTGTACCTGACTTATGCAGGCTCCTTACATTCCATGTACCAAACCTCAGGTACCTTTTCCACTGTTTAGGTCGTACAATGGATCAGTTCAGGCCCAAAGCACATGTACGTTTCGTAATAAGGCCAGTTTTTACGTTGAGGTGTTGTTAGCACATTGCCCGACCCCCAAGCTGGAGGGCCACACTTTGTCAGCTGTCCGCGACTGCTTATTCAATATATTCGAAGTTATCGTCCAAATTAGAAGCCGTTCCTCCAACCGCAACCTGAGGACGTGCCATGCCGTGTTGACAGGGACCCACTTAACATGGTTGTTTATAACACATATCTCTATCAAATGTTTTAAGCTTGTATATATAGCTACGTATGCGTCCAAAACCTCCAAAAGTCATTTGAAGAAAGAGCGGTATTTTTAATCGACAAGACCATTGTCAGTAAAATAATTATTTAAAAGAAAAAATGACATTTCAATCAAATTGAAAGTTATTTTACATTTATATGCAAAACTTTGTATTCGTGAATGCATATAAACGTTTCACCCCAAGCTTCTTTTTATACCGCTTGGAAATTCTTGGTAATGGCCCAGCTGGGTCGAAACTTGTAGGATGTTGAATAAATACAGTGTTTTCTGTTTATAAAACAGCGCACTTTTTGGTTTGTAATTTGTATAACTGAATGTAGAAGACTTTCACGAAAGAATGAATTGGTGCCCTTATCTCCCAATATTAGACTATCTATACCAAAAACTGTCGTCCACCCATGTTCGAGTTAACATTCCTTTTGCCTGAGGAAGTTCTTTGGTTCAGAGCTACACTGCTGCCACCTGCGTGTTACTTACGTAATACGCATAACGAAGGACGTCTGCAGGAGGAACGGCTTCGCTGCCGCTCATTCGGACTCCCAGCAGATCCCAGTCCGTGTAGTTACGTACGTAGAACACAAAGTTAAGTGGGGTGATTTCTTCCAGTCCTTCTACTTCGGTGTCTGGAGGAAATGCGTTTAAAAAGGTGACGTTGTGGCCACGTGATATCAGTCCACGAGCAAGCTCCAGAAATGGGATTTTGTGGCTCCTGGTGCCCCCCATTGTGACCATTAGAACCCGAGAACTGCCTCCAAACTGACAGCAGGCGAGAAGAACTGCCACTGTGTAGATCCACATAGGTTGTTTGGAAATGGTGTGTATTTCTCTGTAAATACAGAGCTCAAAATGTAACATATTGACAGGTCACTCTTATGTTCTAAGTGCCAATATCTAGGCTACTTTTGTATTTAGTAATACTAAAAGTAATAACACAAGTGAAGACAAATCTTGAAGCATTCGCGGCAACAGAATTCAATGAAATTTTCTCAGGCAGACGACCGCGACAGGGTGTAAAGGTTTTCAGACGTTCTGGGAACTAACTCAGTCCCCTTCACACCCTGAAGAGGGGGCAGAGTTAGTTCCCAAAACTTCGGTAAACCTTCACTTAATGACACTGATGTCTGCTCGAGAGAATCTCATTGAAGTGAAGATATAATTAGATAAAAATAAACACAATTATTTTCAAATTCAGTACAGATATAGCCTACGTATATCTTGTATCTTGGATATAATGTCAGGTGACCTCCTTCACAAGCAGTACATTTGTTCATTATGAATGTAGGGTAAACCCCTTGCATAGCTATTCCTGTCAAAATTAGGCAATTTCTTCCAGAATTATTGTCTGCGGTTCGTCAAACGTTGCTGGATATGCGACAGAAAGTGCTGACGCATTTTAAGGCGCCGTAAATTTGATAAAGAAATTTCAGCACCCACGCCAGTTCTCAAGGTCAAGACGGATTTCAGCAATTTGTTTAAATCTAGCCTCCGTGACCTCCGGACCTCCCAGCCCTCGATAAACTACAAGATCGTGTTTCCGAGACACGGCCAACAACGCTTGATCAACTAAAGACAAGGATACGGAAGACTATTCGATAGGTTGTTTTGTTATTTACTTGCAGGACATTTTAATCCTTGCTGTGACTGCATATGTAATCCCTTTCATGTATGTCTAACAGTTGGCTTTTTCCCTAGATTTTCTTTAATTCTTAATATTTTCTATAAGGCCATAATCACGGCCTGGTTCATGCATGTGCCTTGCGCATTTGGCATTGCTTTGTTGTTTCTCTTCTTTCTGCTGTTTTCGTTGTATTTGTCTTGAAATGTGCGCTAGTTTGCCCAATGTATACATTGTCACGGACTTTGCATTTTGCTCCATAAGCTCCACTTTTCTCATATATGTTTTATTTCTCGGTTTGGTGCGGTAATTTCCTGCCTATTGTGTTGTTTACATTTTACGTGATGTTTAGATCGGTGTTTTTTGAAGATGCTGGAGACGTGGGTTCTTCGTATTTTGCCTGTATGAATTTTGCCCATTGTGTTCTTCTTTCCAATTTAATTGTTTTCGGTCTTCTTCGAACGCTTTGTTTTGTTGATTTAACTGATTTTTACTTGATTGTTTTAGATATCTCTATGATCCATCGGTAGTTTCTCTGTCTCCCTTGTGGGTTATCGGCATTTGGTTTCATCGGTTCAACAAGTAGGGTACCTGTATTGTATTCTCTTGCGTTCTTCTCGATGGCTGGATAGGTTGTTAAGGGCTATTATATCTGTCTGTTGATGTCTGCCAAATACTTAAGGTTCTGTTGAGAACTGTGCCCTTCTGAACTACTTCGCAGCGAGCAGTAGTTCCTTACCGAAGTGTCGGGACAACATATCGGTCTCATTATCAAGTGTCCAGCTTTGTCGGTCTCATCTTCAAAGTCTAATTATGGTGACTAGGCATGTGATAATAAAATATGTTGTTTGCTTGCGTAATGAGAAAAATAATGATGGTCTAAAACAGGAATGCAATGCCGGAGTAGCGTGAAAAACATTTTCATATTGAAGGAAATGCTTTTTAAAACACAAGTTATTATATTTGCTATATGTCAGAACTTTGCGTAAGATACCTGTCAAATCCTTATTCCAAATATGTTACAGATAATTATACTGCATCATAAAAGTAAACATTTCCCCTTTTAAATTTATGCATCCCGTTGTGTTGAACTAGAAAATAAAGGATAAACAATAACCATCAAACACGACATTATAAAACGTGCAGCTAAATGTTTCGACACCATGAGGTCATCATCAGGCTGGTTCTTTTAGAAAGTATTAAAAGATGTATACATATTGCATTGTGGAAGTAATATCTTACTTCCACAATGCAATATGTATATTTTTTTAACATGTTCTAAAAGTCAGCCTGATAATGACCTCATAGGGCCGAAACATGTGGCTGCGTGAATACTTCACAACGTTGTGTTCGATGGTTAGTTTTTATTCTTTACTTCCCCTTTTACAGAAGATTTGTTTTTATAAGAATGTTAGAAGGGCTGTACTATATAAGTGCAGTACACAAAATTAACAAAGGTATTCATTTCATTTTTTTATCTTGTCGAATTTTAACAAAAATTTGAAGCACTTCTTAATTATAACTGCCCGGAAAATCTTCTCAGACGTGAGAGACCTGCTTAGGACCTGAAGGAGAGGACTTCGAGACCCTTCTATGAAATAAGGGAAGATGAACCACAAAAAAAAAAAGAAGGAAATGTAGATTCCCGAAAAATACAGGTTTCCAGTGCAGCTTGGCTGCTACGACTTCTGCTGACTGAAAACAAAAATTTGTCACATGCTCTACTAACATCAGACTTATAAATTCCGCACAGAGCTTATGAAAATGAACTTATAGAGCCTGTAGTTTCAATATCAAACAGCGAGTTCAGAAATTAAAACACTTACGGTTGATTGGTTAACGTTTCTGCTTCGTATTTGGGAAGTGCTTTTTTTCAAATATGGACCCGGAAACTGACTACCCTGGGATTATCACGATCTTCCTCAGTGCCTGAAATTAGTTCCCGAAAGCTGCCTTGTATGTCCCTTTCAGTTCATTCACTGTCTCCCTACCATTTGAAGCCCTTAGTCACAAATACGGATAAAGTTGTTAAATACACAACAATTAGTTTATAATATCGTATATTTTCATTGTACGTAGAATTTTTAATACTACAACAAATATTATCTTTATTTCATCTCTGATCTATGTGGTTCTCACGTCCGCAGAAACATTTAACTCATATAGCCCCTTCGTATATGGAGGGTCAGGGATTAGACACACTGCATATGTGGCACAATTTGACGATATTCACAAAATTTATGAGTTTAACATAAAATTTACTGTATGTGCCGTGCTGTACACAATATGTCCTATCATCGCCTGGCATAAAATGAAAGTGGCGGGTATGGGGCACTTAATAGAAAGGAATTAATTTCATAGAACATTTGATGGTGAAATCTGAAGGAGGGAAATACCTGGAAGGCCTAGGCAGGGAATTGAGGATAATTTTACAATATATCTTACAGATACAGGACCAGAGAACATGGACGTGATTAATTTGATTCAGGATAGGGAAAAGTGTTGGGCTGGTGTGAACATTCTAATGATACTTCTCGTTCCATAAAATGTTGGATACTTCTTGACAAGTTGAGGAAGTATTAGGTTCTCAAAACGTCTCTGCTCCATAGATTTTCTAATATAGAACTGGTATGTGAACCGCATATACGAAGAATGCGTACTGTCCAAACTTCCGCTGTGTCTGTCCACTGTATTTCCGGGGCACTGAATTGCTTCACAATAGCCACGAGACAGTTTAACGCAAGAAAAGCAGGGACTTGTTAATCAGCACAGCAAATAGCTGAATGTTGCTAAGGGAAGAAAATCAGCAATGTATGATCTCACATTGGCGTCCGTCATTGGCGCTTAACTGTTTCATGATTTATGAAGTATGAGTCGACAAATTTGCATTGAAAACAAAACGAAATGTTGTTTTTGTGTTAGTGCATCAGGTGACCAGACCTTGCCACTCCTCGCAGTATGGAGATCTGCATCCTCGTTTCATACTTCTATTCGCCTTCATGGTAATTTAGTAAAACCCTCGGAAGTCTGTGGAACCGGTTTGTAACCGTAGTGCCACGGTCCTTCTTTGCAAAAGCAAGCTTAATGTAGGTCAAGTGAAGATAAATGAACCAACACATGGCAGCGCGCCGCGTCGAACTGTGACTTTACAGTACAGGTGACTGTCGTAAAGTTGTTGTTGTTGTTGTTGTT
>Ga0123352_10010161_pt1 | contig 14768 bp, 13 predicted proteins | sample TergutLab28metaG_FD_89700 | JGI IMG/M metagenome (GOLD analysis project Ga0123352, IMG submission 89700) | Labiotermes labralis P1 segment gut microbial communities from Petit-Saut dam, French Guiana - Lab288 P1 | ecosystem: Host-associated > Arthropoda: Insects > Digestive system > Gut ... | reverse complement strand
TCCTCAAAATTTTTTTTTTTTGTTTTTATTTTTATTTAAAATACTCCCCCCCCCCCCCCCCCATGAGCTATAATCTTAAAAAATAAGAAAACTTTGGGAGTGGTTATGTGGAAGTTATACAAGGTTTTGCTGGTGTTATGGCTATTGTAGCAGGCATTATTATATTGATAATGATTGTTGGGCGCATTACAAGCATCCGTCGGGATAAAGCCGAAAAGCCTCAAATTACTCAAAACAATTTGCCATTTAAAGTTAGCGGTCATGGTAATAAGGCTTGTTTTGAGAGTTTAATGTCTTCTTGGCTTATAGGCGGAGCAGGGGTTGGAATATTTGCATTTTTAACTCATCAATTCGGCTATAGCCACACTGCTTGGGGCATACGAACCACAAGTAATGATATGAACGTTGTTCTTGTTACTTTCACAATTCTAATAGGCATTGTAGCTTTTATGGAGGGAATTTTTAAAGTATCAAGAATTACAGACACGCGTTTAATTGTTTCAAAAGAAAAAATCGAAGGAAAAGGGGTTCACGAAAAATTCCCTTGGACATTCTCCTCTTACTCCGCACCTTTAGAGTTTGATTTGCTTTATAATCAAATTACCACTGTTGATGTTAAGGGCTCAAGTATCGTCATACGCTCCATGGGTACTTCGTATAAATGCTATGTGCCGCATCCTAATGAAATTAGATATGCTATTTTAAGCCAAAAAGCATCATCCTCCAACCTTAAGTGTGATATTCCCAGTTGCCCATGCGGTTATACAAACCCTGAAAATATGAAATTTTGCGGAAAATGCGGCAACGCTCTCAATTAAACAGCTCTCACCCCAAAATAAATTTAGCAATCTTTTTGTCTTGCGCCTCTGGATTTAAAATTAGTATCTGCCTGCGTATTTTTTCGCAGGCTTCTTCTTTGCTAATTTTGGCGGCTTTTTCAAAAACTTCTTCGCCAAAAAAATTTTCAGTTGTGCAAAAAACAGTTGATGCCCACGCATTGTTGTTGTCCGCCTGCTTGTCGGATTTATAGGCTTTGCCGCACATTGTGATAAACATACCCATTTGCAGCTCTGTCAAGCCCTTGTCAAATGCGGCTTTGTCATCTTTGCCAAATCCTGCCAACTGCTTTATTTCGTGGGTCGCCACCATGGCATTAGCCGCCACTTCTTCGTAAATGCGCTTTGCCGCATGGCTCAACTTACCGTCTTCATAGGCTTTTTCAAAGTTCACATTACCACGGCGCGCCGCCAAAAAATAAGGATACCATTCTTTGGTAATAAAACCGCTCTTTTTAAAAAATAGCTTGGCGTAGGCAATGTCATTTCTTTCGTGCAAAACCCGCATACGCCATTCCCATGGGTCAACTTCGGGGTCGCCGCTATGCCAGCGGATAGGGCTTGCAATAGGTTCTTCCGTCCAGCCGTGATTTACCGTGGCATATATGCCATCATCACTGCCGCCGCCCATCGAAAAACCCGCATTAAGTAAGTCCTCCAAAAAATCGTTGTAATTTGCTATCATCAAAAACCTCCTTACTTGTGATGTTCACCTTATGCAAACGGAGCTATTTTACTATTGTAGGGGCGGTTTTTAACCGCCCGCAGTAGCTAACGTTTTGCGAATACACCTTCCAATCGAAGCGTGTTAGGCGGCTACAAGCCGCCCCTACAAAGTGCATGAAATGGCTTGTATTAATAAACCATCAAATCCCAAAATATACCATATTTATCAACAAGCGAGCCGCAGGCAGAGCTGTATGTTGTGCTGCTTATTGGGTTTATAATTGTTGCCCCATCCGACAAAACATCAAAAGCAGCTTTAACTTCCTCATCCGTTTTAAACTGTATAACAGGGTATACGGAATGACCTCTTGGCAAATCATTAAAAAGATTATCTGCTAACATAATACGCTGGTTGCCAATCCTCATTTGGGCGTGAAAAATTAAATTTGTATCATCTTCATTGTATTTTGCTGGTCTGTCCTGCGGGTCGGCATCACCGTAACGCCCCAAATAGATAACTTCCGCCCCAAAGGCTCTTTTGTACAACTCTATCGCTTGTTCGCATTGTCTGTCAAATTGAAACAAAGGCTCAATAACAGGAGTTGATTTTGTTTGTGCGCCCTGCCCTTCCTTTTGTAAAGTGCCAGTTGCTACTGATTCTGAAAAGTCATCGGCAAAGTAAATATTATAAGTTTCGGTATTAAAGCGCAATACGCAAAAATTTGGGTCATCTGGGCCGCTCCATATTCCCGACATAGGCTCAAACCACATATCTCTTTTGGTATCACTGTCAGTCAAAATTTCAATAGTGCCTACCAAGGTTATATTGTATTTGCTAGAGCTCAAACAAACGCTGGCACGGTTGCATTTTCTAATTCGGTTTGCTTTTGCACTATCAGTCGAAGTATTGAAAGTAATCCAGTTGATGCCGTAAGCCTTTGCAATGGTCGCCGTAGAGGCGTTGGGGTAGCCTTCTTTGTTTGTCAAGGCAATAACGGCATGTCCCTCCATACCGCCGCCAATATAGCCTGCTTTTGAAGTAATTACCTCTGCCGCTTTTGCAATAATTTCTTGATGCATTTTTTTACCACCTTTCGCTATTATAAATTACCCGCAACTTCTTCATTATCCACATATAGGCTATAACGCTCCGTTTTAAACCTAAATACACAAAAATTGGGGTCATTGTGTCCTTCGGGGAATATCCATTCCCATCCATCACGCCAATTTCGCGCCTTTATTTCAGGGTCAGTCAAAATTTCTGCCGTGCCTACAAGGGTAATATTGAATTCCCCCGTAAAATAACACAAACTTGCTTTACCGCAATTTTGGACACGTTTTGCTTTGTTCGAGTCCAAGCCTGAACAAAACATAATTTCTTTAATGCCGTCTACATTTGTAATTGTTACAACAGATGCTGACGGGTATCCATTTTCATCAAGCACGGCAAATGTCATCAAGCCATCCACACTTTTGTTCAAAATTTCCGTTGTTCTCGCAATTATTTTTTCACTCATTTTTCGCATCTCCTTAAATTACTTTTTTGGAATTTTAACGGCGGTCCAATCAAAGTGATTTCCAATAAGCTCATACACTCCTTCGTCGGGCATGGTAACAATATCAGTTTTAACAGCTTTAACTCCAAAATCTACATAAACAAGCATTTCTGAGTCCGAAACATTAAGTATTGAATGACCACCTTTTTCGCCAGTAGGAAAGCAAATCATGTCGCCAGCTTTAACATCCCTTTCTCCATCATGGCTGCGCAATTTCCCTTGGCCGCTAATGATGTAAAATACCTCTTCGCTTTGGTCGTGATAGTGGTACGGCCACGATTGCTTGCCAGGCTGTACTTCAACAAAGCAAGCCTCATAGGTGTCCACATCATTTCCCACGACAACAGGCTTTACAGTAAATGCCCCGTTTTTGACGCTGCCTTGGATATCAGTTACATTTTTGATTGTCAAGTTTTTCATATTTTTCCTCCAAAATTTGTGTGATATCAGAATTATAGCACACAAATACGACAACAGTATGTCCTATTTCATAGGAACAGGAAAATTATTTTCAATTTCACCTGTTCCATTTTCAGCATCATTACCTTTTCTGCTTGGTCTGCCAGCTTTTTTAGGCGGTGGAGCATCGGTATCTGATGTGTGGTCTGTCTTAAAGACGAAAGCAATCTTGTAGGGATTCTTATTGCCTGTTCGTCAACCTCACCGATGATGATTTTCTCAATCATGTTTTCAAAAACGGCAGGGTCAAAATCATACATGGCTTCGTTCTTTTCTAAAACTACCTTAAATTCAGAAAGAGGCTTTTTCAACTGTGAATCATTTTTGACGGCTGACTATAGTTCTTGTTGCTCATGGTCTGCTTCTTCTAATTCATCTAATAAATCCTTACGCTTTTCGTCATACTCGGATTTTTCGATTGAATTGTCAAGGAATAATTCAAGAAGTCTGTCAAGGCGGGTCTTTATATAAGAAACCTTTTTATTTACCTTGTGATATTCTTTTTCGGTCATCAGTTTATGGAATAACAGCTTATTTAACATGGCAAGCTACATACTTATATCTGACTGAATTTTTGGTGCTGTTTTTTTGCGGTTGCAACATCCTTATTAGGTTCTATTGTGTTTACGTACATCAATCTCCCTCCTACAAATCCATAGTCACAAAATAGCATTTTCTCGGCATGGAAAAACATCTCAACATGAATAGCCTTCTTCCAGCAATCTGAAAAAAGGCTATTCATAAAGGCTTGTTTTTCATATAGTGTTAGCGTTCCAAATACAGGGCAGCCCTTTCTATGGCGTCTATGAATATTAATGCGTCTACTCTGGTTAAGGTGTTTTGGGCGATAAGGTGGGGGCTTACAATTTGTAAATCCAACAATACATTGGCCGCACCCACTGCCCAATACGGCAGGTTAAGGGTGGTATTGTAAGTAACCAAATCGTGATTCCAGCCAAGGATATTATTAAGCAGTACAGCAGCTTGGATGCCGGATATAAAATCATCCGGGTTAAAATTGCCCGAGCCATCCCCACGTATCAACCCTTCACCTCTTGCAATAAGTATTGCATTGTAGAATGGATGTCCAGCTTCCACATCATCAAAATTATTTTCTGCCCGTGTATTGAAGAAATGACGATAAGACCCTACATCTTCTGAAAACCGCTCAATAAGAATGTAGACAAATTCTCCGCGGGTAATTGGCATATCCTCATGCGTATCGTAGGCATATCCTCCTAAATTAGAAAGCAGCAAAATCTCGTTTAAGAAGATTCCGTAATTCCTTAATGCCCTTTTAATACGTCCGGGATATGTTGCTTCTATGTAGGCGAGATTGTCGTTTTCCGTGTGAAGTACATCGCCGAATCTGGGTGCGTAGCCCTCGTCTTCCCAGTCATATTCAGCTTCTTCACCCTCGCTAACAGGCGTATATTCTTCTGCTTCAAGCATTTCTTGAAACTGTCTCATAATATCCTCAATTTGAGCCGGAGAGTAAACATCCATGTTTAAAGCGTAGAACACCGCAACTGTAAAGCCTTTATCTACAAAAGGAAGCTGGTCGCTTGGTAAATATATACCTTCATCAACTAAAACCAAGTCTAAATCTAAATATTCCGCAAGTTGCTTTATTCGCCTTGAAACGTTATTGTGACCCGTGCTGTTTGTCTCCGGATTATGATATCCTGCTGCAAAAAATAAAGTTTCATAATCAAAAAGCACGTCTGCATTAATCATCAGTACAATATTGTCTATTTGTTCATCAGTTAGTGATTCAACAAAATAAGAGGCTCCTAAAATACCAACTTCTTCCGCGCCAAAGAACACAAACTTGATTGTATAGTAAGTGTCTTGGTTAAAGATATGTTCGGCACTTTCTAATATAAGGGCTACGCCTGAACCGTTATCGCTAATGCCTGGCGTTAAAACGCTGTCGTAATGCGCACCAACAACAATTATTTTATCGCTTGTCCCTCTGCTTACAGCAATAATGTTTTGGCTGACTTCAAGCACTTCAAATCCTTCCCGCATATCGGCCATAACTTCTGTCATAGGAATTACATTGTCAGGTAAATCATCACCGAACACAGGGAATAAAAATTCTTGAATATAAATATCATCTTCTGAGTATCCTATACGCAACAGCTCGGACACAATCCATTCGGCAGCATCTCTCTCGCTATGCGTAAATGCGATTCTATTTGGCAAATAGTTTTGCATATATACAAGATGCCTGTATCCTATTTCTCCGAAAGAAATATTTGAGGTGGATGCGGCTGACACCTGACCGATCACATACTCCAAAAGCGGGTCTATGTTGTTTATCCAATGGTCAATGGTGTGTTCTATAAGCACATGGGGTCTAAAGGCATACCATTCAAAATTTGGAGTTCTTTCAAGAAATGCTTTAGTGTCAAAGTCGAGGTGGAGGTAAGTAAGTCCTACGTTAGCTCCTTCTATATGGGCAAGTAAGTTTGGTATGTCTATAAAAAACCCCGTATATTTCAGTTCCACTTCTAAGCTTCTGTCTATTCTACCGGATTCAATTTCTGAAGTAGTCAGCCCATAGAACACGGTATTTTGACCTAATGGTTCGCCTACAAAGGTAGCACCCATGTAGTGCATTCCCATAGCGGACAAAATAGAAGCAGAAGCAGAGCCTGCGTTGGCAAAGTAAAACAACTTTCCTTCATCTACATTGTCCCCAAGAAATCTAAAGAGGTTAAAAAACGGTGCAGGGTCGCCTCCCGGATTATTTCTTGCATCTATCACGGCAGCTCTTATGTCGTTTTGCTCTATTACTTCCAAAAGGTCAGGATGTATTTCCCAGTTAAACCTTCCTTCTTCGGTAGACATCCAATCCTCTGGGCTTACGCCTATCGGTGGCACTACTATCCCTTGAAACAAACCTTCGGCAATAGCCTCCCTGATTTCTTCTTCAAGTTCATCAAAGTCAATTACATCTCTATCCTGTGCCATTTCCATAGCACCCATAAGGACAGTGGGCATATAACCTTCTATGCGAATATAGAGTACGCCATAATCCTCTAGGAAGTAAAAGCGGTTGATACCTTGCGAATGAAGAAAGCGAGGAAGTTCGCCTTCAACACGGCCGTGGATAAACTCAAAACGCTCAAGACTCTCGTGTTCTTCGTTAAAGGTAATTTCCACTACATTACCGATGCTGTCTTCAAAAACAAAGGTTGACTCTCCATTTTCACGAAGCCCCAAAACATTCAGGGCTAAAGTGGAATCTAAAAATGAAGCAAGTTCTGCTCTTAAATTATAAATATTTTCGACGGAAACAAAGCCCCTAAATCTCTCAGCAACATTGCTTATGGGTATGCCGTTTATGTAAGTAACTCTGTGGTTAAGTACATGAGCGAACTCTTCCGTAGTGCGTGTTAGGTAAAAACCACCGCCCGCACCTCCAAAGTGCTTAAACTCCAAAGGCAGATAAGGGTCGGTATCAAAAAATACTTGCGGTAAAATATTGAAATGGTTGTCTTGCAAAAGTGCTACAGCACTTTGCATACTTATAGCAATCTCTGCATCCGTAAGGTTAGGCACATCGGCAATCAAGCTGTTCATTGCGTTTACAAAGCCCTGCCTTAGCCTTTCATTACGTTCAAGTTCCAACCAAAGGACTTCTGTACCTGCTTCACTTGCACTCATTACATCATGGGGCACAAATATAACGGAATCATCCCAAAACTTGGCATGACGTTGCATGACGGCTTCTTTCAACTGCTCAAGATCCGCCTGCCACATGCGGTTTCTTTCTTGCTCATTTGGGGCTGTTATAAATTCCAAATCCACTGCGCCTATAAGTTCTTGTGCCAAAACATTTGTGCCGGGCAATGCGGTTATTGTCATTACACTGACCAGCATTACTGCTAAAATACGTTTTTTCATAGTTTTTCCTCCGTTTTAATAAAATTACCCACTAGATTAGTCATGCGGACTTTCAATTCATCCATAAAATTAAACTTAACGCTGATGTAAATATAAAAGCGATGGAAGCCAAGGCAATATGATACCTTTTACGCATTACAACATAAGCGATATATTCACGGATAATTGCATTGGGCAAATAATAGAGTGCTGTTTTAGAGCCGATACCATTTATTTTTAATCCAGCGATTCTTGAATACATTCCTGTGCGTAAAAGGTGATAGTTGCTCGTTACATAAATGCAGTTATACGGTTTATTTCCAGAGTGCTTATCCATTATCTCTTTAGATAATTTCATGTTTTGCAAGGTCGTTTTTGATTCCGCCTCCAGTAAAATATCTTCATGGGGCACACCTTTTGAGCAGGCATACTCCATCATCGCTTCAGCCTCAGTCCTTGATTCATCATCTCCTTGCCCACCGGAAAGAATCAGCATGGGCGCTTTGCTCACCCTTTTTTGCTTATTGTAAAACTTAATCGCTTTATCTACGCGACCGGCAAGCAGCGGAGTAACTTTTCCATCAACTAGCCTGCTCCCATGTACAATGATATATTGCTGGTTGAGTTTCGGTTGTGAAAATTGGCATAAAATCGTCGCTATTATGTAATGTGTAACGTGAATAAAGCAAAGAAGTATCAGCAAATATACAGAGGAAATAAAGAATGAAATGTGTTCAGGAACTTCAATTACCTCCACAAGATGTGTAGCAATCAAATAGCCAATCAAGCAAATAGCCAAAATTAAAGTTAGAGCATGGGCTAGAGATTTCTTTTCTCTTTTTAACACAATGCGTGCATTGATTAGCAGCATAACAATTAAGGAATATACCCCCAATTTTGCAACAAGCGCAAAGGGAATAAATATCAATAAGAGCGATATCCTTGCAACTAAATTCCCTCCAATAATAAAATAGTTCATTATGTTCATTGCTATTGATAACAAGAACAGGCTCAGCATAAAACTTGGAACAAGGCTTGTTTTATTGATTCTATAAGTAATAAAGAAGCCTGCACAAAAAAGCAGTGGTGCAAGCATTAACAATGTGGTTAGCATTTAAATTACCCCTTATGTATAAAGACTTTTGCTCAATTTTTGTGATTTTACAACAGAGGTAGATGTAATGGGGTCAAAATCACTTAACATCAAGGTTAAATCAGATTGTATCCAGCATGTTACACTGGTTGAAGAACATTAGTGCATGTTAAATAATGCACGACCCCATTTACATCAGCCTATATTTGTATAATCACGTCATCGTAATCCATTATTCTTTCTATAACTACTTAATTGTCTAAATCTGGAGCCATACGAATTTCAAGCGCATTCACATACAAGGTATAATCGCTTGTGTTGGGCATACCATCTGTAAATACACTAATATCACTACCGGGTCCAAGGCTATCTATGTCAAGATAGAATTGTGTATATTCATTGCTAAAGAGTACAACAACCACGTGTGGATCATCTTCATCTACAAGCATACGAAGACTGCCCCCCGTAGGATACGCTGTAATCTCTACTACTGTACCGACAAATACGCTGGCAGAAGCAGGGGGTAACATTAAAAGTACGATAGCGGTTACTTCCTCCGGCATATTAACACCATAGTCAATGCCCACATGATAATAAACCGCTATGTGGTCACCTAAATTGACATCAGTAATGGCAAAGTCAGAGCGGGTCTCGGCATCTATTAGCACGGTAAGCCTCTCTGCCCCAAAGTCAGTGCCCGGAACTTGCCTAAGTACAATCGTGTTAAGTCCATCGGTTATTGTTACATCCTCTACCTCGCCACGGAACAAGCCGGCATTTGTTGGTATTGACAATGGCTCGTCAGTATCGGCTGGAACTTCGATATCAACTATTGGTGTTGGACCATCAACTGATGGTTCTTCATTTTGATTGGAGCAGGCCGCCAAGGACATCGCTATAGCGAAGATGAGCAGCAACACAAAAAACTTTTTCATAGGAACTCTCCTTTTATTGTTTTATATTATTAGTAGCTGGAATAGCCATGCAAATTTTCCTTCTAAATTAATTGCAGATAAGTACGTATGCATGAATCATTTACTAAGGCATAACACACTAAAGGCGGCATACGCCATAATAGCCATAGATGGATGAAACAATTTTCGATAGTCATTTCGCACACTCACCTCCATTGTTATATTTGTTAAGGTGTTAGCGTCACACCCTTTTTTATGATAGCATAAATAATTTTTATTTATTAAGAACTTCATGAGGGTATATTTTTTGATTTTTAATTCCGAATTAAGTTATATACCCTTATGTTTTGAATCTCAAATCTTGATAAAATGCTCTAAAATCGATGTGGGGGGCAATTTTTCTTCACGCAAATGGCAGTCATTGCACATATTGACATTTTTACACAAAAAAGAACAGCTATCATTTCTGATAACCGCTTTCCTCATTGCCTATTGGGTTATTTCCTTAACTTGCGCTGTCTTTTTCAAGTAGGTACTTTCCCATTCATGTCCAAAACTTATTTTAACAAGCCCATTGCTTTTATCTTTGTTACCGCATCTATTAAATTTGACACTTCTAGCTTGCTATAAATTAGTTTAATACGAGAGCGGAGAGTTGTCTGTTTTATTCCCAAAGCATTTGAAATTTCCTTATAGCTTTTGCCCTGACAAAGCAAATATATTACCTCTGTTTGCTTATCTGTAAATTTAATAGTATTCTTCTTTGGTTCATTTATCAACTCCTCATTCATACCATCTCTTGTTTCAAGATACAGCATCTTGATAAAGCTGATGAATTTTTCATCCGTATCCCCACGCAACTCAACACGCTTTTTCAGTTTATACAGCATACCAGCAAGAACTGCACTCTCATTTACAAACATTTGCACATATCCAAAAGGGTATGCTGCTAAAACAGCATTTTCCAAACACTCTAACGCTTCATTTTGGAATCTGCGTTTCTTTATCCAGTAAGCCATTGCTAACAATATTTGCGCCTCAATAATATCCAGCGGACGTTTAAAAGCATCCGCTATTTTCAAAACCTTCTTTAGCAAAATAATAGCAAAATCGTATTTGCCAATGGCTATATAGGCTCTGCATGATGTAAAATCAACATATATCCCATGTAAAGTAGAATGACCAAAAGTTTGCATTTCAAGCCAGTCTTTGGCGGCATTTATGTTTCCGACTGAAATCTCTCGTCGGACTTTGAAAGCGTTAAAATTGTGGGATAAGTGATATGACTTGGTTTCTTCAATCATTTGCGATATGGATTGCAATGCTTCTTCCGCTTCCTTTGAATATCCTTTATCAAGCGCATCCAACACACAAACCAATATTGACATAGCGCAAAAATTAACATCTGCTAAAAAATGGCTTTTCATCTCGGCATTTGCTCTTATAGCGTGTTCATAAGCCTTTTCCAAATGACCCTGTTCATATAATAATTCTGCCATTAAGATTTCGACTAATGTAGGTGCTTCTTCACCAATCATCCAGCCAATACCCGATAATATCTCTTTGCAGTTTTCGACTACATCCCCAACAGCCACTTCCGAAAAGTCCCTAATACCTCTATGTAGTGTAGGCATATGTAAGGATACGGTCCATATTGAGGGAGGAGTCTTTAAGATTATCATTTCAACTTCGCTCAATATCTGTCTTAACGATACACGAAAATCCCAAAAACGCATGTAAGTAAACAGCGGAAGATATTCGGGGTATTTTGACACAATCTCACCATGTCTGGTGTAGCCCTCATCCGTTATCAAAGCGGCATCTTCTGCGTGTCCTTCAATAATCGCAAACAAAGACATTAAAAACAATATATATGGGTACTTTTGAGAGGCAATATGGACTTCAGGGTGTTTAATGATAGGCGAAAGTTTCATTACAACATAGTTCCTGCGGTCAGTAATATACAGCAAATCAAAACATTTTACTATGCCTTCGTGGTTTTTGCATCGGATAAAGCAATCCACGGCACTATAAAAATCCATCTTTGATAAATGCCAATACCCTTCTTTTTCTATAAGGGAGTGTAAAAATTCCTCTCCACGCTCCCCAGCCATTTGCATAAGAAATTGCTGAAATAAATGATGGTAGCGGTAAGCTCCTTTTTGTAATTGTGTAATGAAAGCACCTTTTTGAGCAAGCTCTTTGAGAAACTTATCGCTATCAGCCATACTTGTTAATGCCTCGCACAAAGAAGGGGTAAGCTCACGCAAGTTTGATGTATGAATCATAAAGCTGCGTGTTTTTTCGTTCCATTTGCTCCATATGTTTGTCTGTATGAAGCCTTCCAAATAATTATATACTTGTTCAGATAATTTTCCATTGGATAATAAAAAAGCGTTAATACCGATTGCCCAACCATGAGTTTGCCCGCTAATCTCCTCTGCTTGCTTATTTGTAATTTGACTGCCTCGTTTTCTGTACAAAGCTATTATATCCTTATGACTAAAAAGAAGTTGCTCTGCATTGACACGACCAACCTGACCTTTCAACCATAAACCTGAAAGACCATGCGGTAAATCATGGCGGCTAATCAAAACAATTTGAAGATTTTTCGGCAAACGCTTAATAAAAACAAGAAGGAGCTTTAAAACTGCATCATTATGAATAAGATGCAAGTCATCTATGACAAGCACCGACCGCTTTCTGTTGGAGAGAGCAGCGATAGCACGTAAAGAAAACTCTTCAGGGGCATTTTGGAAGGATTCATGAGAGATAATATCCATAAGATTTTGGTTTTGGGGCTGGCAATCACCGAGCGCAGCACAAAACCGCTCGCAAAAATAGGAGAGATTATTGTCATATTCGTCTATATAGTAAATGGCACTTGCACGGTTATCTTTACTCAGCCACTGCGTTACGGCTACTGTTTTGCCATAGCCCGCAGGTGCGCTTACGACTACAACTTGATATTTTGTAAGTTCGTTAAAGATGCGGATAAGGCTGTTCCTTTCCAGCATAATGTTGTTAATTGTATTCATGTAAATCCCTCGTTCGACTTAATATTTGTTTCGTTTGTTTTAGTTGCACACAAAACTATACCAGTTAATTATATCATAATCGAGAAGTAAAATCTATGGTTTTTATTTTACTCTTCTACAAGTGATATTATTGTTTTATAGTGCGATGCTGGTTTATAGAACATCTTTTGAGAGCCTAAAATAATGCGTTCTACAGTACAGCCAAATTGAGCAGCCTCTAGAGAGTCATAAACCAGTTCAAAAGAAGTGGCAGGCAATATATTTGTTGCACAAATACAGCTATAATGATTTTACCAAGAAATAGAAAAAGACATGATTGATAGTGGAAATAATCAATCATGCCCTCGTTGGCTTTTCCCTATTGATAAAGATAACATTATTCAGTTTTTAATCAATCATTACTCTTTTGAAATGTTTAATCCTGCTATATTTACAGCAACGCTTACAGTAAATTCAAAATTCTTCATTCCCTTACGGGGTGTCTGTTTTTCAATAAAGTGTTTAAATTCAAGGATTGTGAGTAGCCTCTCAAGCGTGTTCATATCGTCTGTGACACGAGTCTGCCATGTTATTTATAGAGCGACAAAATATTTTTTGCGATAGATTGAATATTCTCTGCGACGTTTGCTGGTTCTAATACCTTGACTTTATCGCCAAAGCCCATCAGCCAACTCACGATATAGTGCTGGTTGGTAAAGCCTATTTCAAAATGCAACCCTTCGGGGGTTTCGTAAAAACTACCAAAGCCATAAGTTTCAATAAGCTGATGCTTAACAGATTTGTCAAATATTGCAACCAAATTAATGTCTTCCGACAAATGACTGTTAAAATTCCGCTTCCCGGCAGGAATATCTCTCATAATAAAATTTTCATTGCAAACAGACAAATTCCACAAACGATTTAATTTAAACATCCGCCAATCCGCGCGCTTTAAACAATACCCCAAAACATACCACGATGCCCATTGAAAAATAACCAAATACGGCTCTATGCAACGATAACTCTCGCCTTTTTCATAAAAATAATCAAATTTTATAACCTTTTTGCCAGAGATAGCACCTTTAATTGCCTCAATTTTGCTTGTTAAGTCATCTTTATAATGAGATGCAAGGTCAATCACCACAGGCTCTGCAAGCGAAACTACCGCTCCTGAATTTGCTCCCAACTTATCCAAAATACGTTCAATTTGTGATTGTTTTGATACACTCCCAATGCCTTTTAAAGCTGTAATTATACCTGACAGCTCGTCGGTGGTCAGCACGCTTTTATCCAGCTTAAACCCCTCTGCAATAGAGATACCGCCTCCGGCTCCTTGGTGAGTTATCAGGGGTATCCCCGCCATGCAAAGGGCATCCACGTCCCGCCCGATGGTGCGGCGGCTCACCTCAAAACGCTCGGCCAAATACGGAGCGGTTACACGGTCATTTTGCAACAATATAGTAAGTATGCCAAGCAGACGGTCAAGTTTCACTTCAAATGCCCTCCAAGTCCCGATTTTCGTCGATTATATCATAATGATTTAGTTGAGCACAATGAAGCCGAGCAAAAAATGTCAATGCCTCACTGACTTTTTTGTGAAGGCTGAATTGATGCGAAACTTGCATCATTATACCACAAAAAACAAAAAAAGTACATAACTTGCGTAATAAAGTATTGCCATTTTTCATAAGTTTTGGTATTATAGTTAGCAAGATATATATATTAATTTTTTTGGAGGTTTTTTAATGAAAACACGGGAACAACTCGAAAAGGCTTATACCGCCGCAAGAGGCACTATGATAGCTGTTTTTGCTTTCACCTGCATAAACATTGTGCTGCAAATCACAAATGCTGAGCTATTCTTTCTTTTCTCTGCCAGTTTACCGCAGCTTGCTTTATTTCTTGATGCTACAGTTGACTTATGGACAAGGGAATACACTTTTACAGCTCTCGGCATAGCACTCGCCTTTGTCGCAGCATTGCCCTATATTGTCTTTTGGTTTGCTTCAAGCAAAAGCAAGGTGTGGATTTTAGCGGCATTAATCTATTTTGCTATTGACTTAATCGTTTTAATTGTACTTGTTGTGATGGCTGGCGGTTTTGGAGAATTTGATGTCTTCCTTATAATTGAATTGGTATTTTTGGCTTGGATTTTAATAAGCCTAGCCATGGGAACAAAGGCGTGGCTGGACTTAAAGAAAATGCCGCCCACAGACCAACCTCCTCAAAATCATCTTTAATTTTACAATATTTGGTTTATAATAATAGCAATAATTGACAAAAGAGGAGGCGGTAAGGCAGTGAGAACAAAAATTGCACAAATATTTTCGGAC
>Ga0123352_10010157_pt1 | contig 14772 bp, 7 predicted proteins | sample TergutLab28metaG_FD_89700 | JGI IMG/M metagenome (GOLD analysis project Ga0123352, IMG submission 89700) | Labiotermes labralis P1 segment gut microbial communities from Petit-Saut dam, French Guiana - Lab288 P1 | ecosystem: Host-associated > Arthropoda: Insects > Digestive system > Gut ... | reverse complement strand
TGAGTGGACCCCGTTCCAGACCCACTACTACTCAGAAAATCTGGTAGCGCCGGGGATCGAACCCGGGACCTCTGTATCTGTAGCCAGAAACTCTGACCACTAGACCACAGAGGCGGTCTTTAAAGACAAGCCTACAGATAGTAATATTGTGTCTGCGACTGTGGCTTGCCCGAAGTTGAAAGTAGGCTAATGCTGTTACAGGAAACAGATTGTCAAGTTACGGCTGGAAATTTTGTTTGCTCTGTCGCAGCGCAGAGTAATATGATGAACTCAAAACGCTTTATTTTGCAAGTTATAAAACATAACTAGAAAACCATTTCATAATTCATAAATTTTTAGATGATTAATTCACACTTTGTGTCCTTATATTAGATACTTCTCTTTTAGAATATGAAAGGCCTATACTAAAAACATACATTGTTTCGAAATTAATTATGTAACGTCTAATTTACATAGACTTTGTAAGTGAAAAGTATATTTTCTTTTAACGATTTGAGACGTTAATTATTGTGGTCGAGTTGTCTTGCGAATGTCATTCAAATGCATAAGTACGTAATGTACTGTAATTAGCTGTTCAAATATTGCATTTCTTAAGAACGTGAGCGAGTTTTTTGAGTCCCTTTTGCTGTCAAGTCATAGTTCTTGTGCTCTGTTATATAATACAGTTACGTTTCAAACCACTAACTTCGGTGAAATTCTGAGGAGGGTACATCCAACTTGTGAAATGGTCCTTTGGAAACTGTAATAAAATTATTCTGACAGAAATTCCTTGGGAGTACTATTTCTACGTAACTCTGCTTTCAAGGATCGCGGGTGTATGTCTAAAAAAGGGTTCAGAGTGAAAAATTTCTGTAACGAATATATGTCCAAAAAGTGGGGTGAAGGTTAGCGCAGAACGTGACGTAAAATATGAACTCGTGAATTTGATACGGAGTACAGAGAGTGGGCTGACATGCCGGAGATATTAAGGTCGGACGTGCGGTTGGACCACATCACGCTCCTGCGGCTTGGCGTGGTGTCAGGGGTGTCCTGTGTTCACGTGATGACGTATCAGGTCAAGACTGTTCGAAGTTATGTGAAGAATATATAGTATCACTTTACCGAGCCAAGTCTTTTTTTTTTGGAAGGAGGAGGGAGTAGATAGACGTCCAACTACTCAAAAAATTCCTCGCCTGTGTATAGAACAATATTACGGCCGCTTTCGAAATTTCAGCGAGAAAGATTTACGCTTCTTATCTGTGGTTATGCTTCCTACAGGTAAACTTTTCATTGATACACTCTTACACAAAGATTTCCAGACTGTAGGACAACAAACAGTCTGATGACGAGAATCTTATTCTGATTTAGATCTACACATGGAATGTTGGTAACATATGTTTATACATCAGAACTCTACCTGTTTACCATCGACATTAAATGATGACTCACCATGGCACCATGGGCTGTGTCCCGGTGTACCAAGTGTCTGTAGGCAGGAGGTGGCAGATCGCTTCACTTCGGCATCTGTTGCAAATTTCTTGCAAGCCAGTTTCCTCTGAAGTTGCACAAAGGGATAGAAATCATTGGGCAATTTTTACGCTTCCAGTCGTAGAGACGTAACTAGACACAAGTCCGGGTGGCGTATGGGGTCTGGCGTTAATGTATAACGTGACTTGGGCATGGTGCAGTAAACCACACTTTCTATGAAGAATTAACTTTCCGTTAGATATCAGTTACGCCGCAGTAACGCCCAACAATACATCTGTATGAAATGCGCCTATACATTCGCAAATACACTTCTCATGGCGTTCCTTCCTGATGGCGTTTCTTCGAATTTATTTGATGGAAGAGATGATGGATTAAATGACGTGTGAGACCAACTAGATGCAGCAATTATGATTTATTAATAATCCATTCGCTCAACATGTTTCGGGCATCATTATGCCCATCTTCAGGAACGCTAGACCGTATACACTGCATATGGTTTTCAGCACATCAAATCCTGAAAACCATATGCAGTATATACGGTCTAGCGTTCCTGAAGATGGGCATAATGATGCCCGAAACATGTTGAGCTAATGGATTATTAATAAATCATAATTGTTGCATCTAGTTAGTTTCACACGTCATTTCATATTAAGGAAGCACGATCGCACGAACATAAAAGATAATGGATATTTTCTTATCTGGTTCCAAGTGTCGCGTTTTCAACCCCTATATTATCCCCTATATCAGTATACTGCAGAAATTCCTCTGCCTGATAGGCAGAACGTGTTAAATGCATGTGAAAGAAAGGTAGCCTACGATAAACTTTGTGATTATCTGTGAAGTATGTCCCTCAGCTTGTGCACACACACACAAACACACACTTTCCTGTAATATCTTTGGTTTTGAACAATTCTGTGATCACTACTCGGCGAAGAGCCTAATATTCGGTCTTTGCCCAGGTTAGGTTTCCGTCTTTTCTGATAAGGGCATCTGCGCTAAACACTTTGCCATCCGCAGCGGATGTGCTTGGACTGCCGGATCGCTGCTTTTCCGCAACATCTGTCCTGCTGTTATCGATAGCGCCGCACTGTATCCATACCTGAGTCTGTCATATTGCACATGCTCCATAAATCTGCACCAATTTCCAGCAGGATTACCATGTTTAAAGCAGTTGTACTACGACATTTAACCTTTACTGGGGTAAATCCTCGGTCGGTTGTTACGTGAGACATGCTGTTATCTTACTCTTAAATTCTTAACAACCATCAGTGTGTAGTCGCACTTCCCTGAGTAAGCATAAGTCGAGCTTGAAAATGTATTGGCACATCTTCATGGAACAAGCACTGCTACTACTTAAGAGATAACTTCTACCGGTACAAGTTTGGGCTGCAATGCCGGCCGAAGCATAGGTACCTCTTGACTGCTGTATTATAGCAGGATTTTCTGTGCACCTGGCGCACATATCCGTAACTGCAAGAAAGAAAGCGAGCTGTTCTTGTTGAACGACGTTCCCACTTCCTTATAAATAGACAACGTAAATGGCGGACAATAAGAGTGTAGCGCATTGGTATAATAATAATGATAGAGGAAATCGACTTTGTCCTACGCAAATCCCACATGAATTTGCCTGGGATCCCAAACTATAAGGATGACTTGCTACTTGGAAAGAGGTAACGACAAAATTAGAACCCCTTCTTTCCATACATGTTGATAAATGCTTAAGTGAGAATCAGCCATGCTTCGTTGCAAGTAAGCGTCGGTTGAACTGCCGACATGATGAACAACTACTCTGACTGTGCGTGTTGTGATTCTTGCCAGTTCTTCAAGGCAGATATCAGGGTCATGAATTAATTAAAGCGACGATTATTTCCTGTCGTATTTCTTCCCCGTGGCTCGACAGCCCTAGTGGGCCTAGGCCTCCTCGTTGCTGAGGTTTCGAGAACACACTCTGACACGCTGCACTCGGTAGGACTCCTCTGGATGAGTGGTCGGCCCGTCGCAGAGACCTGTACCTGACAACCAACAACACTCACAACAGACATACATCCAAGCCCCCGGTAGAATTCGAAAACACAATCCCAGCAGACAAGCGACCGCGGAACGACACCTTAGATCCCGCTGCCACCGTCATTGGCTTGCTTCCACGCGTACAATTCATTATTCAGCAGTGAACCTATCATTCTAAACCATAGAGTCTAGTAAAGGTAAATCAGTCCCATTACAGGCCCGAGGTTCCCGGAGGGTTTCAGGAAGTTAAGGTTCTCAGGTTACGTGACAGTGGCCCAGGATGGTGGTAAGGTTGTCAGCCTTACGCACCGGCCGCTTTTTACCCCAAGGAAATACTCCTGGTACTCATTTTTATTAGAGGCTGAGACGACCCCAGGGTCATAGTGCGATCGGAAGGATTATGTCAACGATAAATTCCAATGACACCATCTGAAATCGAACCAGCGACCTTCCGATTTGTAGCACAGTACCTTACCCACTGTGCTACCGCGGTCCCTATTCAGTCCAGTGGTCCGAGTTACTTACCATGCCTTTAATAAAGCCACAAACAAAGATGTGTGAGGTATCACAGTTCTTTCCGGTGACCGAATGCTTCGGCCATTTTTTCAGCTCGTCATACTGCAAGTCTGACGGACTTACCTTTCCGTCTGTATGTTTGACCATCACGTAGTAAAATTAGCTATACACAGTACAAACACATATAGCTTATTGAGAAATAATAGTCTTGATTTAAACCTTGAGGGTTGTTGACCGTGCATCTTCCTCATGAAATAAAGTGAAATGCCAACTTGATGCAACAGGGTAATTTTATTGATGTATTCTTAGCTCGACGTGTTTCGGGTACATACGCCCATCATCAGGAGTATTAGGTGTTGAGTTGCAGCATATGGTTTTCTCCACCGAGTTTGTGGATGGGTGGTGGTCTTGAGAGCTGCTGCGTAATTCGTATGTACGGTGCGGATGGTGCCGTGCGACGGCACCATCCGCACCGTAAACACGACCAACGCAGCGGCTCTCAAGACCACTACCCATCCAAAAACTCGGTGCAGAAAACCCTATGCTGCAACTCAACATCTAATGCTCCTGATGATGTGCGTATATACCCGAAAATGTCGAGCTAAGAATACATCAATAAAATTACCCTGTTGCATCAAGTTGGCATTTCATTATATTTCTTGATTAAAATTTACGAAACTAAACATTGTTGGAATAACGTATTGTGACACTAAATGTGGCGATATAAAATATGTTAATGATAGATAATTAGTGAGTATATTGAAGTTAATCGGGGAATAATTAATGTCATTGAACTAAATAAAGAACTTTTGCGTGATAACTGTGAACGCCTGGGTTGATGGTTTTGCGCGATCCGCAGGATGTGTGTATGATAAGCATGAACAGTGCTATGGCTGCACGTTCAGTCTCTATGGCGACCGTCACGTGACACTAAGGCACAGGCAGTTCAAACAGAACTATCCGTTGTGTTTTCAAGTGAGGCATCCCCGTTGTGTTGAATATAAGCTAAAATATAATAAAAATATATATAGTACAGTCATATACAACTTTATATTTTATTAGATTATATTAGATTAAAATTCCAGCTACATGTTTCGGCCCTACAGTTGGGCCAAAACATGTAGCTGGAATTTTAATCTAATATAATCTAATAAAATATAAAGTTGTGTATGACCGTATTATATGCATCTTATAAACCTATCCGATGAGAGTATGAAAAATATATATATATGATGAAATTGCTTCAAAGACTCTCATACGTCAACGGACTGACATGTTAGATTGTTGAGTGAGGTTGGATTGATTTTAAGCTGTTTGCATGATCGCCTCTAGACAAGTATTTTTATGACATAAGTGTGGACGTAATTGTGTAACACATTGTCTCGCATATATATATCACAGGGTTTTGCCAATACTACAGTAATTGGTTAAATTTATTGACAACAAACATGCATCATTCAAATATTATTGAAAATCAGTATCAAAAGTAAGACACACGTTTGCATTAACTATACTTTTTTTTTAATTTTCCATCCCGAAGTGTTACCACATTCGATTAAAATATAATTTTTTCATATAACTTCACTTATTTTTATCTTGTTGCTGATAAAAAATAGTTTGTCGCTTTGCATAGTTTATTACTAAAATTTACGGGCTAAATAATAAATGACAAAACTTTTGTAAACTTTTGAAGAATACCAATTATTGTATGTAAGGTACCACCTGCTTACCCTCGTAACATAACATATGATAATCACAGTAAAGAGCACTTATTTATTTAAGTGGCATTAAGAGACTGGTCTTTGTAATGGTAAAGAAATATGTTTACTTTGAAGTAGGGGCTGAATTTTGAAATGTGATTTACATTAATTTCATGCTTAAAATTCTTCAGCAGATGTAATATTCGAAGATAGTTAATATCCGGCAGTTATCCTCACAATATAAGTCAATAAAATCAATTCATAACCCATGTAAACTACACCAGTATTGAAAGTAAATGGGAAACATGTTGTATTAAATACATGAAGTAGTAACTCAGATTTAACAACTCGCTCGGAGTTCCGTAAAGTCAATAAAGAGCAGCTTTATGACTTTGGTTTCGGGCAAACCAAACAGTCTACGCGTGAAAATTTGTTTCAAACCTAACAGTCTCCAGACAGATTGATTTCAAGGCAAGTACGCTCAATGATTCGAAATCAGGCACAACAGTCTCCATTTTTTATATTAAAAAATGAAATATGTATTCGCAACTTCTTTTGTGAATTTACTGTACTTGGTATGGAACAAGAACTTACGAATACCTCGGCTGTCCGCTAATCTTATTTCTAACATGACTTCGTTCCTTTGAGTGCAGTGTGCTAAAATCAAGGGCTTAATCCGTAGCACACATCCGTAATGTTTGCGCAGTCCATTTCTCTTATAGTTCTGACGTAGAAACGTGTTGGAAGATTTTATTTATTTGTTCCTTTCATTACACGTGTCTGGAATCTCTCGCAGGACAATAGGCTTATCCCAAAATATGCGGATTTAATATTTTGACCTAAAGTAACTTTCATTACTTTGTGCTCAGCACTCTTTCTTCACTGACCGAGAAGTTTTAAATATATGGGCGTCATTTTGTATGTTTTGTTGACCGTGCATCTCCATATAATCGTGTACAAAAACCAACTGATGCACAACTTATTCTTAGTATATTTCGTCAACCTCTACATGTTTCGGGCGTATCTAGGCTCATCGTCAGGAGGTACAGCCGTATGTGTACAACAATTGGTACTTAATATTCTTTTTAGATGACTGTCTGTTGTCCTAGTTGGATTGGAACAATCCAACCAGGACAACAGAGGTTGACGAAATATACTAAGAGTAAGTTCTGAATCAAGTTCATTTTTCTTTACACGATTATATGTGCTTCTCTTCGGCAACAAACTTCAAAATTATGTGGGTCATTTATCACAGATACATTACTATATATATCTCGTAGTTTTAAAGAACAGTGTTTAATACTTCGTTAACTTACTTTTTAGAACTCGATTGGAGAGAAATTTCAATGAATTTAATTACAGGATTTGGCGTGGGAAAAAAACTTCTCCCACAGTATCATATCCGCACCCAACTCCAGGGCACAAGTTTGGCTTATAACGAGAAGAAGAGGGTGAGTGGCAAATCGAAGTAACGGCGAACCTGTCCAACTGAAAATGAAACCAATTATAATCCCTCTCCAAATATAACATTTCCCACTCCATTCTCTAGTTCTCCCCTTTTAGGAACTTACAGCAAATACACTGATTGCGTCAGGCGGCAGGGAAAATAGGTTGTGTTAGGGTGGTACGACTGTGGGTTAGCTGAAGTTTTGATCACGATGTGGGATGGAACTAGACAGAGATTGATATGTTGCAAAAGTTTGTGCAGGGGGTTCAGTTTGTTTTGGAATATGAGGCGTGTTTTGGAACCAACCGGGTGTTCCGAGAAATAGTTGCAGCAGCAATAATCAGGAAGAGAGTAAAGGTTAATTTATTTAAGACGTTAAACTTGAGAAATATGTATTATTTGCTTAGAAACAAAAATACTGAAATATATTTCAGCGTCCTGCGTGCTACAGTGGTTTCTTCAGTCAATATAACTTTTGTATGAACGATAAATTATTACGACTTTGTTCTTGCTATATCCGTAAAATTACATGAGACACCTCTTGGGCTTCTAATATATGCCCCTCAGAAATGCGAGGTTTGATATCCTCGCAGCAATGTTGATGATGATCCGAGTCTTCTAAAGCATTATTCCATGTAGACTGGTAGTTCATTTCCGAGCAGCATCGTACCTCCTTCTTCAGGGCTATGCAGTCCAATACGTGACTGTTTTGTCTTAAAGAGGGCAGCACTAGCGTCTTCTAAACGTCGATGACACTTTTCCAGTCAAAATGTCGTAAAAACACAAGTTGGCCCTTAGGAGGATTTAGCTTTCTGTGTCTATAGCCAAATGCGATTTATTGGTATTATTGTGATAAGAAAGAAGTCCTAAAATATTTTTGAGAGGGTGTTCGGAAAAGTAATTTAATTCCTGAAGGGACAAAGTTATTTAGTCTTCAGTATTAGCTCTTTTATTTGTCCAACTAATACACACAAATTATTATAAAATTGTTGAACAGTTAAAAACATTTAAAACTATAAAATTTTAAATGTTTTTAACTGTTTAACAATTTTATAATAATTTGTATGCATTAGTTGGACAAATAAAGGACTTAATACTATCAACATGCACGGTGCAACTACGAAGATTAATCTTCATTATGTTACCAGTATTCATTTGGAAAATTAGGTGACATGTCAAAATTGAATCTAAACAAATTAAAACTAAAATTTCACATTACATGAAACAAAATCCTGGAGGGGAAAGATCTTAAGGTGCACTTTCTTACAGCTGTATAAGAATAATAATTATTCTCAACGTTTCAATATCGATAAAGTGTAAAATTGTGGCACTACAGTCAACATTCCAGTACAACTTCCTAGCTGTATCGATACAGTACATTTTTAATGATTTTCCGAATATATACACGTACCTTTGAAACACCCGGTTACTTTAAGCACCTTTTTAATATGACTCTCCAGTGGAAGCATGCGTCTCTGTTCTTTGAAGTGGTTTCCAACCTTCAGGTTTCCCACTAAAACTTTTGCATATATTCCTCAATTCCCCCAAGGGTAATGTTTGTCCTACCTGTTTCATCCTACTTCATTTGGTCGCACTAATAATTCTGATATAAGTGAATAACGATATTGACCTACGTAAAAGAGGCTGCCTAAATTAAATCCATTTGACGTGTACAGCGAGTTTTAAATTGTTCTTTAAAAGTTACTGCTGTTGCCTTGTAACTTCACAGTGGTGCATATGGCATCAAAGTCCGTAATTTGCATTAAGATGACTTTTCTTGAAAATAAAACATCTTACGCGTCACCATCAATTGTCATATTTTCCGCATCCGCCGTTAACATATTTGATTACGTACGTAAAACGGAGTTATTCATGTGTGTTCCAAGTACCATCACACAATGGAATTTCTAGTCCACCTGAGGTAGCAAACAGAAGCCTTCGACATGTCGTTTTTATGTAGTGTGGTTCACGGATTTCTAAGACGATGCAAAAATTCTTTTACTTATTAGTTATGTGTTCCAGTTGCCATGTTTGTACCGAAATAAAAAAGAATTATCTTGTTTCAGATTTACCTGAAAAAGCATGCATGTACTGTGTACAAAATTCAGTCCGTTTCTAAAAATCGAGATGTCCTGGAAAATTACAGGCAACAATCCTATAAATAATATTAGAGTTTATAATGTATAGCTGTCTGGTGTCACAGTTACAGGAATGAACAAGAGCACATTGTGCACAGAACACGGATAGAAGGCAAAATTATTAAGTAGAAAGACATCTATTCTGGCTGGAGAAGGCCAGGAAAAGATATTGTGACTTTGATATCATGTTGAATAAAGAGAGACCAACTTGATGTCACTTGCTTTATTATTTCATTATTTACTGCTCAACATGTTTCGGATGTTAATACATCCATCCTCAGGAGCTTGCGACTTATTTGTTTAGTTATTTCATGGGTTGTATTGCTCTGGTTCGATGTGTGTTGGTGTTACGTTGTGGTTTGGCTGGGGTGGTGTGGTATCCGGATGCAGGTTGAAGCAGTGCTTCAGCCTGCATGTTGAGCATTAAATAATGAAATAATAAAGCAAGTGACATCAAGTTGGTCTCTCTCTATTCAACTATCAAGATGATGCACTGTCCAATAAACATAAGATTTAATATCGTATATTTTCTATACACACTGCCACTGTCTACAATTAACATATATATATCGCTGAGAGTTTCAGCATAAAATTCCAGTGTCAGGAGGTAATATTGCAAATATAGAAATTAAGATCTCTATTGCAAAAGAAATATTTAAGCTTCTTCATCAAATATAGTCGTAAAATTGAGTGGGGCTAAAATGTGTATAAAATGGAAGAGGATCGTCACCCTTTAGGCGCCGTCCCGAAGTCCGTTTGCCTGAATGTGTGAGCGCGGCTTGCACTGATCGGATTTCAATCAAATTTTATATTTGGGACTTTTATGAAAATCTGCCGTGATACTTAATGTTGCAAAAATCGTCGGGCACTTTGCATGAACACTTAAATAAGTTTTTTATTGTTTCTGGTGGCTTAAACTCGCCATAAAAGTATTTTTGTGCAACATTTATTTTTTTATATTGTTGACAGTAACGTATAGCTCAACAGTACAAAGAGAAAGCATTGTTTTCCTTTCTGTTGAAATAATTGTTACGTGACCGCGCCACAACCTTACGACACACGTACGTTGCCAATGCTATGTTGTGTGTGTTGTGCGCCTGCCTATCTAATATTACACAATATGCTGTGTCTGCAATTTCACACTCTTAATGGTTTTCTTTAAGACACATGATTTGTGCTTACTCGTGTCATGCACTCTAATGGACTGAATGTTTAATTGGTTGTAGCATCACAGATGTGTGAATTATATGAACACGTGTTGTGCATGTTTCTGCTCGAGTATGAGACATATTCCGTTGTAATAATGTACGAAATGTCCATAGGAAAGATCTACAGTTGGCTTTTGTATGCAGGCTATAGTTTTTACGAACATTTAACTTTTATATTATGCCCCTGGTTTAAAATAGTGAAAAATTTCGCGTTATAAACCAGTTTTCCGAAGTAATTTGACTCCCCGACTTCCACCTTCAGTTAATTTCACCCCCTGTACTGACCGAATGAAGACCGAACACTGAGAAGAAAGAAGAGATATGTAGTAGTAATAAGAAGAGGAACAAAATGGGAGGGGTTAGTGAGAGATATCACTTTCATTCTGGAAGGAGGTCATTTATCGGCTCTGAAGGTTCCCAAGCAGTTTACTATCTTTCTTCTCGTCACGTTAGATTGGAGGCAAGTGAAAATAAGGTAAGATGCCAGGAAAAGGACTTCTTTGAAAATGCAGAAGGGTATAGAATTTGAGCAGTCACTGTGTTTGGACAGAATTGAAAAATTCACGTCCTGTCTCACAGAGAACAGAGTCCATCTCTGTTGAAGAATAAAAAACCAACTAGATGCCACTTAGTATTTTATTGTACTTGTTATAGGCTCAACATGTTTCGGGCACTACTACGCCCGTCATCAGGAGTTCGCGACTATGATGTTGATTACCACATTGGTCGTTTCGTTCTTGGTTTACTGTGTGTTGGAGGTTAGGTGCGGTTTGGCTGGAGTAGTGTATGGGCTGCAGGCTAAAGCACGAGTCGTGCTTTAGCCTGCAGCCAAACCGCACCTAACCTCCAACACACAGCAAACCAAGAACGAAACGACCAAAGTTGGTTTTTTATTCTTCAGTTATCACGATTGTGCACGGTCCAATAAACATAAGATCCATCTCTATTATACTGACCAACCAGCAACTTCTATTTTGGGGAAGTTCCTACAATAGCTATTTACCGTGAATATCATACGAAAAACAAAACACAGTTACTGAATTATTTAGCAAGTGTTGCATATTGCTACCGCTAGGCTTTAGAGAGTTGATTCGTTTTTAGTACTTAAGAGCCGACATCTTCGTGACGTAACTCACCGTTTATTGCGTCAAAAGTGTGGTTCACAGAAGAAAACGGATGGATGCACAACAATATGTCCAGTGGCTTATATACGTACCTGTTAGGCCATGCAAGCACCTGTTGCTTGTATGCAAAATTGGCCCTTTCTTCCATAAAGCCTTACCTAACACAATTATACGTACTTTAGTTGTAACAGGTCATAAATCAATGTTATAAATTTTTGGTTTCTGATTGTATAATTTCTGTGACTTTTGCCATCCATATAAACTCCGTAAGGAAGTTACAGGCTGCTTCTTTTTGTAATTTAGCCTTCTTCATTCCAGTGTTTTCAACAGATGAAATTATTGATAGTTGAATAAAGATAGACCAACTTTATGTCACGTGCTTTATTTCATTATTTAATGCTCAACATGTTTCGAATGTTAGTTCATCCAACCTCAGGAGCTTGAGACTTATTTGTTGAGTTATTTCATGGGTTATATTGCTCTGGTTCGATGTGTGTTGGTGTTACGTTGTTGTTTGGCTGGGATGGTGTGGTGTCCGTATGCAGGCTTTATCCTGCATACGGACACCACACCACCCCAGCCAAACAACAACGTAACACCAACACACATCGAACCAGAGCAATATAACCCATGAAATAACTCAACAAATAAGTCTCAAGCTCCTGAGGATGGATGAACTAACATTCGAAACATGTTGGATATTAAATAATGAAATAAAGCAAGTGACATCAAGTTGGTCTATCTTTAGTCAACTATCAAGATGACGCACGGTCCAATAAACATAAGAGGAAGTTATTCTTTGTTCGTGGCCATTTTGTTTTGACATTTATGTCTCACTTCCCTTAATTATCTTTATCGATGGCATAAGATAAATTTGGCTTTAATTTTCTTGGCCTCTTATCGTAACATAAATCTCATGGACAAGTGGATCTAATGCTTCAAATTTTTTAATCTCTGCATTAGGTGAGTTTTATTAGCCTCATGCTTTTCTTTTCCAGAACGAGTTAAACACTATGAGGAAGATACTAGACGTACAGTTCTCTTAAATACACAAAATTAGCTATGCCTATTTGTTTTGTAAAACGCTGTAGTATAAGTACATGTTTATAGTTTAAGTTTTTCCTGTCGCCACATAAGCCTGTTTGCCCGTTTTCGCATTTTCACTGCGTTTGTGAGCTGCAGGTGTAGAGGATAATGTAATTAATTCTAAAATTAATATATTGCGTGATTGTAGATTTGGACCGTTTCTCCCCTTTATTATTACTATTAGTATTACTGTTATGTTGAATCTTAGGTATTTTAAAGGAGCTTTATTAATGGTAGACTTGACCCCACTTCAGCAGCATAGTAAGCAGATCACAAGCAGAGGGAATGGGGTAATATTCCAGTTAATCCTGCACGTATATTCAGATCTGTTAGCCTGACATTTCTCTCTCCCATGACTTAGTTCTTTACAACTTTCTCCAAGATATTACAGCCCATTACTTTTCACTTCCAAACTATATATAATTCGCAGTCATAATGCTCTGTCTTGCTTCCTTTTATCTCCTACCTAAGTCCTTTCCGTATATTACACTTCTTTATTTGTCTTCTTCAAATATCCTTCACCTAAAATTCGTCTGTTTCCATTCAGCACTACGCTGAGGAGATATAGAGTTTGGAGGAAAGGAACCCAAAAGTCTGGGAAAACGAGATAAGCCAATCCAACTGAACACACATCCAGCCACCCCTTGCCCTGAAATTCTCCTCCCTTCTCGTTTCAGACCCCTCTTGCATCCTCAGGCAAACTTCATCATCTTAGACCTTTTTTATTCTGCCTTGAACCAAAGATTCGATGCTTGTTCTTGGAGCGAAAAATATGAATTAGGGGTGGAAGAAGGCAGAAGAAAGTGGAACTATAGATTTTGTATGTCTCCTCCCTTTTTCTAAACATACCTTTAACCGTGGTCTTATGTAGAGGGAGGATTGGGTGGGGTTGTTTCATTCGTATACTTACCAACAACAGCCTTATTTTGAAAGATAAGTGTGAGAGGAAGACGAATGGAATTTTCTGTACGATTTGTAAGGAATCAAGCTTTCAGAAATAGATCAGGCATTCTTCTATACAGCTCACACCCACCTTCACATGGGCGGGGCATCGCAATAAACCTAGTTACGTCAAAAGGGTTGCACCAAAGGCAAAGTGCTTCAGGGTATGATGACTTTTCAGCGATTCGATACGAGCGCTGCTCTCTGTGAAGAGGTGCGTGTGCTTGTGTGTGTAAATGAAGATAGGGTGATTTGAGGTGGAAAGTGAGCTGCCCCCTCCTCTTCAGCAAGAATCGTAGTAGCGTGCGAGGAACAATCGCAGGGTCTATGTGGCCTGATGTCCCTGCAACCCTTCATCAGTGCCCTTTATAACTCGCTTCCGCCAGCTGCTTCTAATTTTGCTACATTTATTTCAACACCGTCGCTATTTGTATTGTTTGCAAGAACTTGTGTACCGTCCAATTTCAGTTGCGTCATCATATTCTTGAAGCCCGATAATCCTGGGTTCTTTCTCAAAGTTCTGAGGTCCAGTACTAGAATTTATTACTTGTAAAAAATCGTAAAGTCTGCAGGAGCGTTTCTTCTCGTACTGTAGTCCTGTTTTTAGTCTAAAATATTGTCTTGAAAATTCTACGCAATATTTCACTAAAATTTTAATTCCATGACGCAGAGTTCTTCTCGGCACAGCCATAGCCCTTCCGCTCGTCAGAAAGTTTCCCACATTTCATGGAACCCAAATGTCTATTACCATACTGACAGGTCTGTCGGTGGGTTCTGTGACATAAAATACATGCTCTTAAATTTCATTTAAATATCACCCTCCCATCTACGCCAAGTTTTCAGGTTTCCCCACCAAGATTGTGTGTGTGTGTGTGTGTGTGTATATATATATATATATCTTTCCCGTCTCATGTAGGCTACTGGCAAAGTTTTTACAATATTATCTTGAAATAATGTGTAACAAAATACAGTAAATAACGTGTGCGTATCAGTGTTGTGACGCCTGACAACTAACAAATTTTGACGTTTTGTTGACCGTGCATCTCAGTATATTTATCTCAGTATTTAACCAACTTGATGCACAAAATTTGTTTCACAATAAGTTTTATTTCATGCCTCTACATGTTTCGAGCACAT
>Ga0123352_10010156_pt1 | contig 14773 bp, 9 predicted proteins | sample TergutLab28metaG_FD_89700 | JGI IMG/M metagenome (GOLD analysis project Ga0123352, IMG submission 89700) | Labiotermes labralis P1 segment gut microbial communities from Petit-Saut dam, French Guiana - Lab288 P1 | ecosystem: Host-associated > Arthropoda: Insects > Digestive system > Gut ... | reverse complement strand
TCCCGTGCACCGGACAGCCACCTACAGAGTGTGATGATACCAGATGCTGTATAATACAATTTTGACCTCCTGATGATGAGCACATAGTGCTCGAAACATGTAGAGGCATTTAATAAACTTATTATAAAACAAGAATTTGTGCATTAAGTTGGTTAATTACTAAGATTGGTCCCTGCTTGTGCAGTAGCCATGATAAAGTAATTTATTCAGTCAAACACAACATTTATATAAACAAAAATACAAAGATGGCAACATGTTTCGATTTTAGCGAACCGTCTTCAGACCAGTTCTTAGTATACGGTCATGGTGCATTCTGTGACGGCGCACATTATGGGATCCATATTGTTTACAAACCATTCTGATTTTAAAATTCAAGTTAAAACTCTATTGGCAGATATAACTTTTTAAAATATAGGTAAACACTCCTATCAGTACATTGGCAAATCCATATTAAAATTTTATGCTAGCTTATATATATATATATATATAGTATATATACTGCAAGTTAAACTAAAGCTCTTGTCAAATGGACCTATAACTGGGGTAGCGTGTTTATGTACTTGGTTGAAGCCAATATTATTATTTATTTGGGCGTATTCTAAATTGTGAAGGTTGTGTTATCACAAGTATATTCCTGCCGTCCTATGGAAGGCTAAGTTCAAGGTTGTGTATCACACGCAATACGGCTCTTATCAATTCCGTTTTCGAGTACGTTTTTTAGGTACAGTTTTAGTACGTGAAGTTCTGTTAGGTACGCATGTATGTTCGTCAAACTCTGATGTATGTAGTAGTGCAATTAACTATCTGTAGTTCCAGTTTTTTTTTGCTCGATTTGGGAGGGAAAATTGACATAGGGGGTTTTGTACGCAGTGCTGTTGAACATTGATGAGTTCCGCGAAATTGGATGCAGAGGGTGGGACTACAATTTTTTGTTAGTATATGCGAAATTACATTGGAGCGTGTAAAGTGAAATCGTAGGATAATATTTTGCAAGTGAAGAAGGCCTAGCAAATTCTGTGCACTTCGTAAGAAGGTAATCAATTTGCAATTTTCTTACGAGTGTTGAGATGACTATAATACTGCAAAAGATAAAGACAATTTAAATGAACAATTTCTAACCTTGTTTGTATTGCTTTGGTAGTTAGCCAATAAAATATAATAAATAAAATTAAATGAATACATTTTCTGCTGTCCCTTTTAACACACCACCTAAAATAAGCACACCCGCGCATACATAATGTGCATAACATTTTTGGAAAGCGATAAACAATATGAATAGGCTAGCATATTTGAACGTATATTGCAAAAGTTTTTGTAGGGTTTCTTATTTAAGCAGTCCCGTTAGAGGCCTGGAGTGGCCCAGAGGGTTTCAGGAAGTTAAGGTTCCCATATTTCATGACAACGGCACAAGATGGTGGTAAGGTTGTCAGCCTTACGCACCGGCCGCCCCAGGAAATGCTCCTGGTACTCATTTCTGTTAGAAGCTGAGTCGATCCCAGGGCCATAGTGCGATCAGAAGGATTTTATGTCAAGCTGGGATCGAACCAGCGACCTTCCGATTTGTAGCACAGCACCTTAACCGCTGTGCCAACTCGGACTCACTAATAAGATGTTACGAAATTTGCAGTTTTATTCTCATTGTTACACCGTGCATGTTGTCGAGTTACTCAATTATTATACCACCCACTGCACATATATAAAATTTACACATTAAAACATTAAAAACGCTCCATATTTCAATGTGTAAATTTTATATATGTGCAATAGTTGGTATAATAATTGAGTAACTTTGCAGTTATTTGCTGCAAAATTTAAACCTTGAAAGCAAATAGCTGCTCATCTACTTAGCTATTCGCTGTGCACAGCAAAGTATTCCTCTTAACACGTAACGTATTATCTGTTTTCAGTTGTACAACTTCTTCAACGCTCTGCTGACCCACATGCCTGATACCACAATAAAACCGCCTGGGTCAGATGTTTCATCTAAATCTTCATCTATAGGTAAGACTTCACAGATGTCAGCATAACTCTAGATACAGTTACTAATGACACAGCATTATGCTATGATCTTTCGGGATGTGACGTCTGTAGTTTCGTAGATTTGTACCAACGTCTTGAGATGCTTTTTCCTCCATCATCAGTGTACAAAATAAAACCACCTCACTACCTTTAAGATGGCGTCAGAAAGTTACTTTGAAACGTTTATACAAACCCTAAGACGTCACATTCCACAAGGACGTCAACTTACTGTCGGTCACACGTAATCAAGCAGCATTGTGTTCCAGAATAGACACCTAGTTGACGTGTAATAAAAGTTCTGCAATGTCCTTATTGGTATGTAAATGTCGTTAAATAATCGGTCAAGCAATGGCTTTCCATTAAGGAACCAGATGATTCATTAAACTCTACAAAAGCCTACATTTGGGAGTTAAGGTAGGGCAGCTGAATTCATTCCTCACATTCATATCCTGTTTCGAACATCTATTTCATATTTTGTTCACTTCACAAACTGTGTCTTCTTCTGACTTTTTCGAATAAGTACTTCCCTTAGCTACCGCGCCTGCTTAGTGTTGTGTCCGTCTCATCTTCCTTGATTTTGTCACCCAAACAGTAGTATTAGCCAGGGGGTTGGAGCTATGGTATGTAAACTAATTGGCGTGAGAATTATTTTTCCAAAACCTTTACAACAACGACAACCAACAGACAAATAGCAAGAACAATTTTATTCTTTTTTTTATCCAGAACTGAATATGAGTTTTTCCCCAAAACGGGTATTTTCTCGTGCCCAAAATGTCAAAATTGATTCTGGGGCCCATACAACTTTTTTACTTAGTGGGTACCAGGAACACTTTCCATGGAAGAGGGCGGCATAGGAGACGCCAGGTCGTAAAGCTAACCAATCACCACCATCCAGTGCCGAGGTTAGGAACGACGTGCACATGAAGAGCTTTACCTTTACATTTATAACTTCTTAACTTTGAAGAGGCTACGTAGGCCCAGAGTGGAGTAAAGGTGTAGCTCAACTGGTCAATGTCGCTTTACCCCCGGGAAAGACCCGGTACCCATTGAATAGGAGGCTAGGTGGGCGCCAGGGCAGGTCTGGACGGCTGTGGGAAACCTCGCCCTCACCGGCCTTCGATCCCGGGACAGCCCATCACGTAGCGAGCCGCTATACCGACTACGCTATCCGGGCTCACTTTACATTTAAAGGGCATGAGCTTATTCCTTTCTGTCCGTGAGAGAGATGAAAAACAGACCTTATTATTGCGTTTAAGGCGGTACTGTTTCGGACCGCTTCCAACCCGAGAACCGTAGTTTGCTAACGTGTTCCCTACGGGCGTGCTTCTAGCTCTGCAAATGCTGTCCTGTATCCATACAGTTATGGATTGCTATACACTATAGTTCGAGTTGGAGAAGTTAAGGTAGTGGGTTGCAAACTCTTCCTTGGAGATGAGGTAATAGTGCAGCTGACCGATGCGATTCAAAACCCGTCTATGGCAAAGTTAACGCAGTTGTAGCCTTATCAGAACTGACAGTCTTAATGTGTTAATCCATTCTTCAACGCGTTCACAAAAAATAAAAAAAAAAGAAAATATGTTACATTACATTTGCCATCCCTGTACGTCTGTATAGCAACAGCAACACTTGGAGGATTATACACCACACAACTATTGTGCACTTCTGTGTATCAAGAAATACAACACAGTTTTTGTAGTGTGACGTAAGATTGACGCGCGTTCGCGTAACTATTTTTGTTGTGGAAAAGCAATAAATATTACATATTCTAAGTGTGTGTCTGGTGCCTTAGATATCCAGCATGCAATGCGCTTGAGTTGTATCCTATTGTCACGTGTGGCCTGTCTGGCTCTACCACATTTTTTTCGCATTATCTCACAAGACGCACGATTTTTTCGAATTGTAGTTGCCGAACACAAAATGTGTTTTGATTTTCTCTACAAGTTTGTCTAAAACATTTCCCATTTGAAGATTAAATGAGCGAAATATTATAAACGTATGTAGGTCTTCGTGTAAAGCGCCCTTTATTGTTATCAAATTTTAATAAGGTTTGAATTTTCTTGATAGATTTTCGAAAAAAAAAATCGAAATACTAAATTTCATGAAAATTTTTCCATTGGAAGTTTAGTTATTTAATGCGGATAGAGGGACGGAAAGACACGATGAGACCAATGTTCGCTTTTTGCAAATTTTGCGAAAGCGCTTAAAGTCAAAAGGAAACATCATATTACATACTCACTTCTGATCCAACATGTTGCACGAAGAACTCAATAAAACTAGAATTTTTCAAGATTATTACGTTTTAGTAATAGAAACGAAATAAATGTGAGCTACAATCATTACAACATACTACGTAATAATTTAATATAATTCATTCCACTGTGTCTTTGAAACAACCAAGACATCATATCATCAGTCCAACACAGCTTTACACCTATTCTTAGGAAACCCTTTATGTTTAGGACTAAATAATCCATTAACAGGCTCAATACACATTTAAGTTGCAGGTAATATGCAGATCATAATACCGCATTATAATTATAAAAATCATACTTACTTGCTCCATGGTGCAGAGTCCTTCTTGAGAAGCCAAGTAGTTTGCAGCTAGTCAAGAAATTCCCCGCAGTTCACGGAACCCGAAGGTTCATTACCGCACTCACAAGCGTCCGCCAGCTGTCTCTATCCTGGGCCAGCCCAATCCAGTCCATATACCCACATCCCACTTCCTGGAGATCCGTCCTAATATTATGCACCCATCTACGCCTAGGTCTCCCCAGTGGCCTCTTTCCCTCAGGTTTCCCCACCAAAACCCTATACACCCCCCTCTCCTCCTTATAAAAATCATAATGTTATAAACCATTAAAAGAGAAAAACGGTGCTTCTTACGCCTAATGTTCCTATTCTGTGTGAGAATTGTAGTTTATAACATGATTATATAGAAACGGGCGGATGTTCCGGATTGCTTATGCTACTTATGTGTTTCCTAACACGGTTTTAATGCCAAAAAAGTAAGAATTCAAAGCCGCAGTGAGAGTATACATATTTTACAAATGAGTTTTGTACAACTTATATTGGTTGTGGTGATTGTATCTATCATTTAATATATAAATACATTTCTTAATTCCTTTTGTCTTATTGTGACACAAACAAGCACAGAATCTTATATCACATTTAACTGAAATCCGTACAGTAGGTTCTCAGATGAAACAAAGCTACCGGCGAATACAATAAGGCCAAATGATCTCCCTCGTCATGCGGGTCTTCTCTTTGAGTACAGTCAGTAAGAAAATGCAATTACATACAATACAACCACTCAAAATTAAAACGGAAGGCAAAAAGAAAATATTACTAACCTACTATTGGATTACGTTTGTTGGAACGGAGGTCAATATGCTGTTTTCTTTACAGATACTGTAGACCAAAAGTTCGAGGATGAATCAGAAGACAGCAGTCTACAGTCGGTTGAGGGAGGTTATAGGGGTATTCACATAAGTTTTCCTCTTACCAGGACAGATCTAGACGCACTAATAGACACGTTTAGGAAAAAGAAGGTAAGCAGCATTGATACGAGTTATTAAGTTTGTAGAAATTAATTACACATTCTTGTAAGACAGACACATACTGATGGTTTGGACGATATTTTGCGGGCATGATACGGTGCCGTGACAGTTGGACGACATTGCACGATACTGGTAAAGTAACTTGAAGATTGGACGACAATTCACGGGCAAGTAACGTGAAGTTTGGACGACATTGCACCGTCTTGGTAAAGTGACGTGAAAACTGAACGAACTTGGCTGGGCAAGGAAGTGACGTAAAGATTGAAGAGTCGTCAAACAGCTCTGTTTTTTTCTTTGTAGCAACAACGCCTGCATGCGAAGTACGTGGCAGGAATCTTAAAGGAATCAGCCATACAGCTTAAAAGGTTACCAAACTTGAATCACGCCTCGACAGCCATATCGAAGCAGATAACTATTTGTGGAGATCTGCACGGAAAATTGGACGACCTACTGGTTATATTCCACAAGGTAACAAGTGCAGAATCTTGATATCTGTATCACTGGCAGAACTCTGCTTCCTTGTCTCTCCTTCATAAACCCAACCTTTCCATTTTATCTCATTATTAAAGGAGGTTGCTCACATCTGTACAGTATTTATTAAAACCTACGCCAGTAGAATCTTATGTTTATTGGACCGTGCAGCATCTTGATAGCTGAATTAAGAGAGACCAACTTGAAGTCACTTGTTTTATTGTTTCATTATTTAATGATCAACATGTTTGGGATGTTAATACATCCATCCTCAGGAGCTTGCGACTTATTTGTTGAGTTATTTTATGGGTTGTATTGCTCTGGTTCGATGCGTGTTGGTGTTACGTTGTGGTTTGGCTGGGGTGGTGTGGTATCCGAATGCAGGCTGAAGCCTGCATTCGGATACCACACCACCCCAACCAAACCACAACGTAACACCAACACGCATCGAACCAGAGCAATACAATGCAGACTTCAGCCTGCATTCGGATACCACACCACCCCAGCCAAACCACAACGTAACACCAACACGCATCGAACCAGAGCAATACAATGCAGACTTCAGCCTGCATCCGGATACCACACCACCCCAGCCAAACCACAACGTAACACCAACACACATCGAACCAGCGCAATACAACCCATGAAATAACTCAACTAATAAGTCGCAAGCTCCTGAAGATGGATGTATTAACATCCGAAACATGTTGAGCATTAAGTAACGAAATAATAAAGCAAATACATCAAGTTGGTCTCTCTTTATTCAACTAGGCCAGTAGGTCTGTACGTAACGATTCCAGAATTAACAGGCTATTTTTTGTGGAGATGGAAAATCTTGGAACATTTTGTTGTGCCATTTTGTTGTGCCATTTCAACATTTATTAAGATCAATATTTTTAAAGAACGCTTTATAGGAAAGACTTCATGGCTTTTCGGTGTTCACGAAATTTCGCATGCAAGTTCCTGTCTTGGTTGGGAATAATATAACAGCTATACAAATGAAATTATACTTTAAATAACTTAGAGCCTGTGTTTCAAAAAGGTCAATCTGCTGCTCCACATGCCTTATGCGGGATATCACAAATTATCTGTAACTGCAGTGTGCGTATACTCGCTACTTTGTTCGTACAGAATTTAGAGAATTTAGTTTTTAATGAGGTCATGGCAAGGAGTCTCATGAATGGTTGCTATGACGGCGCCTTTTCTACTTTCTGTTATGAGCTCTTCCATCCCCTCAAGTTTCTGACAATAAGCCCAAAGCGCACGTCATTAGTGAAGGTTATCATCTTATCATAAAATGTATTTGTGTAAACAGGAACGTTACACGGGTGGAGTGCAGTAATGGAGAAGTCATCTTTATCATTGCACCGTGCATTCTGTAGTTTATTTAATTACATACACCAACAAATGTACATGTATATATTATTTAAGAATTCCTAAATTTACATTAAAACCCTTAAAACGCTCCTACATGTTTCGATCACATGATCATCCTCAGGGAGCATACATTGTTCCTTGGTAAATTGCATACGACGCACATTCATAGCCATCCCACACTGAAAAGCGTACGACGGACACACACAACACACGACATGCTGCCACAGTTCCAAAGTTAATATAACGAAGTAGATTACTGAGTGTTTTAATTTATAAATTTAGCAAGGAACAATGTATGTTGTCTGAGGATGATAGTGTGATCGAAACATGCAGAAGCGTTCTAAGTTTTTTAATGTAAATTTTAGAATTCTTAAATTATATATATATATATTTGTTGGTGTGTGTAATTAAATAAATGGAGAAGTTGGCCCATTACCTCACAAGAGATTATCCCTTTACAACAGGAGTATACAGATTTTTTAAAATAATCTAGGAGACACTTCAAAATTATAGGTTACAGAAGAGTTATATGAGACAAGTTATGCACTGAGGACCCCAAAATACTAGGCGCCTTCGTACGAAATTACGTCCGCCGGGCGACCTTGCGCGCGGTATTTACCCCTTCTCTTTAAATGTGATGGGCTACGGGGGCGCTATTTACAATATATTGGTATGTTTTTGGTATATTTAAGAACGGCCTACCGTCCACGGAGAACCCATACGTGTTCAATGGCGATTTTGTGGACCGGGGAAAGAAAGGACTGGAGGTGTTTCTGCTTCTGCTGGCCTGTCTTCTTGTGTTCCCCGGTGGCGTGTTCCTCAACCGTGGCAATCACGAGGACCATATCATGAACGCCAGGTAGGTTTCTGCCTCATCACTGGTTCTTAAATAACTCTGAGTCTTCAGATTATTCGTCGACACTGTATCTGTCATTTAGTGTATTGCAAAGTGTTCGTAAGGAAAGAAATGGGGTCAGCTTGACGTACTGTAAGAATAAGTCTCAATGGATTGGGAAGAATCACGGAAAATGCAGTCAGAATAAGAGGTCTACAATTTTAATGACGGTTGGAAAATTGTATGTAGTCAAACACAACTACACAATTGTGTTTGACTACATAGAATTTTCCAAGTTTCACACACAGAACGGGGATGACACACTTCCTAGATTTAATGACGGTGTGTACGAAATACAAGCCTTGTAATACATTAAAACCTGCTGACGGGTAAATAGCTTCCGACGTTTCAGAAAAATGTATTTGCGTCTTCTTCGGAGTCTTGCAATCCAACAAGAGTAACAGAATGCTGAACCATAAAAGTGGAGGTGTTGATAACTATTTGCCAGTCGACACGGCGTAACTTCGCAGAAGACTTGGAACTTCGCGTATCAGCATAGCTGGTTTACTTGGTTCATAAAACACTCGCTGTAAATAATTATGTGACGTCAAGAAGATTGATATGAGAGTGGAGATATAGGTTCACGCTTTCTTAACCTCGGATTTAGATGGAGATGAGTGACCTGCTTCAACCCCCGAAGTCAATTTACCACAGCCCTCATATCCACTAAATCAGAAGCTGGGAGGGTCCCTCAGCCGGTGTGAACGTAGTGGGGAAAAAAATAAAAATCTCCGTTCCTGGGAATTGCACACCAATTGCACACCAATTGAAAACCAATTGCACACCAACTGCATACCAATTGCACAAAAATTGTACACCAATTGCACACCAATTGCAACCAACTGCACACCAATTGCACACCAATTGCAAGAAGCCAACCCACAGTCTCTTCACTATACTGACCGAGTTATTCATTAAGCAATACAATGTACAGTAGACCTCCACTTATCCGGACGCTGCTTTACCCGGATCGCCAATTATCCGGATCGGCTTGGCCCTTCGGGTAAATTTGTTGAGAATTCTACAAAACTAACATGCCTTGAAATTACCGGTTATCAGATCACGCACAGTACAATGTTATGGCTTCTAGAACTTCAAATCGGGCGTGGTCGGAAGGTTCAGGCACAGGTATATAATGTGAATAGTAACCGCCGAACTTCGAACAGCCTATGTAGTCTATTTTCGGAGAAAAATCCAATTGTCTGGATTTTCTACATATTCGGATGGCTCGCCGTCCCAATTAATTGGGATAAGTGGAGTTCTACTGTACTGAAATATCTAGAAGTCACAAAAGTCCGTAAAATATTTGGGTTTTTAGGGCAATTAGTTGGTTTTAAATCTTCATTAGCATGGAAAAGTAATGGTGTCTTTTTCATGCCAATAAGTGACAAAGGGGAGTGGAGTTATAGCTGAACTCTGTCTTGACATCGGCAATAGTTGGTGGTGAGCGGGTAGCATCATTCCCCGGCCGCTTTATCCCCTGAGAAAGAGTCCCTTGTACCAAATGAACATCCTCTATGGTGTATGAGCTACCTCCTGCATTAGTAGAGAAAAAGGATTGACAAGTAGATCAGGCTAACAGGCTTATACGTGTAAAGAGAGACTACACTCCAAAGGCTATAAAAATGTAAAAAAACCCACAAATATCCAAGTTCAGAAAATGTCTTCATCACCCCCATTGTGACCTAAACTCTTGCAAGACACAGCCTGCTCTGTTTTGAAAAATTATTCCTGTTTTCAGGTACGGGTTTATCCGGGAAGTGAAGACAAAATACAAGGTGAGTTTACGGCTTTTTCCGTTTTTAGCACTGAACATACGTACGGTCATTGTGACAGGCCAGTTAGTCTGTTCTGTAAGTGCAACTGTTTTCATGTGCATTATCTAGATTACTGATGGCTATGGTATTTGTACTAGAGGGCTATAGGCTATATTCCATCGTTATGTTCCATCCGTGACAACAGTACGTTGTGATTACCTTTTAGATTACTGGATTTTGATAAGTGATGGATCGATGGAGTAAATTGAGTGTTTAAAAATAAACTAACACTCTGTTTTATGAACATTCACTTGACGATGTCTGGCGTAACAACAAACGAAGTTTTAATTTCCGTATCTCTGTGTTCGAAATACATTTATTTACAACGAAAAACACGCCATCCACTGATGTAACAATCGTAGAATGATGTCAAATAGAATTTCCACGGTTTCTTTTCTCGTTTTTGGAATAGTCAAATTATTTCTCTTGCATTTTCTAAAAGCCTAGTAGATGGCGTTCAGATTTTGGTCTTCCAAATTTTAGCACCGTGTGTACCTACTCATGTAGATGGATATCGAGGTTTCGAAAAAATGCTGCCTCTTTCTTCACGGTCAAATGATTAGGTTAAATTTTAACACTGAGGTGTTTTGTTTGAGAATTCGGTTCGATTTTACAGTCGCGTTTAAAGGAAAATGGCCATAATAAAGTCATATCTAAACCAAATTTCTCAACAATAAAGATGGGATCAGCATGTTCCTCCGAAGCATTGGCATCGATGCACTAAACGACTACAAGATGTTAAAATCCGGAAAACCACAATACGAATTATTCCCGCTGCTGCAGGCCGGAAAAAATGATGTCTGTTTTCTGATAATACATTCTGGATTTGCGTCTCCCTTCTTTTTTTAAAAAAAAACAAACTTTTGTAAATTAATTTGTGTAACGTTTTGGTGTAAATTTCCTTTTTAGTAACAACTTAGATCCTATTGTCAGTGAAACGTGTATAATACTGCCAGAGTCTATCTTACCGAAATTTCGTATCCGATTGGCCTATGTTGTTGCTTGGGTACAGCAGCTGCGTCCTGTTGGTACGGCAGAAGAACTGCGGCAACATACGTGGATGTGAAACATACAAATAATTCATTATAGCAATATTCATATTAAAATACATTAAATTCAGATCGAAATTAACCCTTTATTTGCTAACGTGGAGAATATGGTGAGCTCCGAATAATGCTAGCAAAAGGCAGATTCGATTTAACTCGGCGTTTAAAGGGTTACACTAAACAACATGCAACTATGGGCAATAGTTTCACCTCGTCAGTATTTGGAAGTTAATATCAAATGGGTTAACTACATTTCGGGCTAGGGTTTGTCCCGGGCCTTCTATATATAAATTCCCGTCTTTATGGAGCACGGCGATTCTTCTCAGTCAGGAAGAGATATTTCTGTATTGAGAACATTCAATTGACTTTGCATATTTATAACCTACTATCCTAAAACCCATTTTAATATTATCTTAAAAACAAGTTAATATAACTTGACATTCAGAGGACCGTGTATCGTGATATATTCTTATAATAAAACCAACGAGATGCACTAATTTCTCAAATTTATTTTTGTAATAAAACTCTACATGTTTCGGACAGTATCTCTGTCCATCACCAGGAGTCTAGCACTGTACACACAGCAATAGGTATAGGTCATACAGGTTATGCTGACTGCTTGCTCAGCCTGATCCTGCTAGCAAGCAGTCAGCATAACCTGTACTCGTATGACCTACATCTATTGCTGCGTGTGCAGTGCTAGACTCCTGATGATGGACAGAGATACTGTCCGAAACATGTAAAGTCCTATTCCAAAAATAAATTTGAGAAATTAGTGCTTCCCGTTGGTTTTAGTACAAGAAGTAAATATACTTCTTGAAAATGAATCAGAAATTCCCAACTTTACAGATTAAATTGTTTGCAGCAGTTCAAGTTCAACTAATTTATACAAAACAGTTTTGAAGCTAGACTCAGTAACTTCGCTTCTCAGAATTGTGCCGCGGACCACCATAAGGTGCCACTGTTTGATTTAATGAAGCTGCCACTGACATTAACTGACATGAGTTATATAAATGATGAGGATTTAGGGTCATTTAGGAACTAAAGTCATTTCACTGTTTCTCCATCAGGAAGGAAGATTCAGGGTTCTGTAATACGTCGTTATAAAGTAGACGTGACTGTGGTTTGGTCTAGGAGAGTTAGAGATACTGAAGTGCGGGCTGTATTCTGATCTTAAAACAGGACTGACACGTGATGGCTGAGCACTCCAATGGGAGACCAAAATTCTCAACGTTTTATTTATTCACCAACTGATGCACTAGTGAGTTGTCTTAAAAAACAATACTAAAAATTAAATTAAATTAATTTGACGTAAATTTTAATACTGTTTTTAAGACAACTCACTAGTTCATCAGTTGGTGAATAAATAAAACTTCGATAATATCAAGATGCACGGTACGAATGTGAAAAAAAATGACCAAAATTCTGTTACACTTTTAAGAAGGGTATTTCTTGTTTAGTTTTTGGATGTGAGACTTCTCTTTCAAAAATTCTGCCATCCCTCCAAATCATTCATACAAACGCATGTCAAACTGGAGACCCAAAACTGACAGCCACTAAAAGAGGCCAAGATCACCAAATTACTGACAATATACTAATTTACTCTGCAGTAATATTGTCCTAATACGAACGTAAGTAATCGGAAAACGACATTTCTTGTGGACACATGAATCTTTGTTTTACATAAGACGTTTACGAATCATGTCTGTGATGTGCAGATAAGTAAGTAGGAAATAAGAGCTTCTGAGTCTTTCACAAGTGTGTTTCTGAAGATTCATATCTTCCCGGATGTTACGACTCTTCGGCCAGAATACAGTGACCGGCGTTTCAAATCACCGTAGCGCCCTCGCCTTCAGGATCAAGCTGTCCCACAAAGCCTAACGAGGCACCAGAAGGCTTTGATCTCCAAGTACAGTAAACACAAAAGATAAAGACACAATAACAGGGCAGAAAAATCTCACTTCCTTACTATGAAAGTAAAACGCAATCCCTGCCGAAGAATAACATTTGTCCTCCCATTTCCGGTGTCATTCTTAATGTCCTTCGCTCACACATACCACCCACTCTTCCTACATAAGGCTACCCTCAAAGGAGAAACAAGCTGGACGTTACGGAACTTCCTGTGTTTCCCCAACCTCCACTGACGAACAGTAACCATACCGACCTTCCGACACTTTATGGAAAAAGACAAAAAAGAAAAATTTCACTCTCGTTCCCAAAGACGAAAACAATGGCCGGTTGGTTTATTGATCTCCAGTTTTTCAACTCCGGATTTTATATAGTATCGTATGATATAAAAAAAAATGTTGGATGTCAGTAGGAAAGAACTGGGAAGGAGTCCTGGATTCGGCTAGAAATATTTTGAAGGTCGCATAGGTCGCGATCTGAACTGGACGGGTACCGAATTGAAATATCTAGAATGTTACTGCTACAATAACCTGCTTAGTGAAGTGAATGTGTCGCAGTACGTTGAGAAACGATAGTTTACCCTTTGCGCATTACACGTGTAGACACACGCCTTGGTACGAGTACGGTCGTTTATACAAGTCCTGACACCACCGCTGCACGAACAAGCCGCAAAAGTAGGTCAACCGTAACTGAAGTAATTCACGTTTAGCTGTTGACTGAAGAGTGCTTGGATTTTATTTCATTGTTCAGTCCATAAAAAACAGAAGGTCTGGAGTAACATAGTGTCGCCTTCCTTCTTCAGAACGCTTCTCTCTGTAAACATGTATACAGTTCAGTAATAGATTCTTATAATAAAAACAACTAGATGCACTAATTTCTCAAATTTATTTTTGGAATAAAACTCTACGTGTTTCGGACAGTTCCGTCTTGATCCTGCTCACAAGCTGTTAGCAAAACTGTATGACATATACCATTGCTGTGTGTACAATGAAAAACTCCTGATGATGGACAGAGGAACTGTCCGAAACATGTAGAGTTTCATTCCAAAAATTAAATTTGAGAAATTAGTGCATCTAGTTGGTTTTATTATAAGAATTTATCACGATACACGGTCACCTGAACGTCAAACTCAGTAACAGACTCCAGTCCATATTTTCTACCAGAACAGAGCATGATTTTTATCAGGTTTACGATACCTAGTCTTAAAACTATGCACTGTTACTATGCGTTTTATTCTTCTAACCCATAAAAGAATACACAATATTTGTAGGTAGGCCTAATTTAACGATAAAACTGAACACAGAATTTCGAATAACAACTCAAATATTTAAATCAACTAGCTGTACCCGTGCGAATATTTCGCATGTAGAAACAACATGTTATCGAATAAGATTTATTTATATATTTGAAACTTTCAAGCATTTCTCGATATGAAACACTTTAATGTTGTGGATATATCATTTTCTGCACGTTGTCGATGCCCTCAACGAATGCAAAAGCGAATCTGTCAAATGAAGAGTTTCGATAAAATGTGATACAGAGCTGGCTACCGCCGGGGGAGGGGGGTGGGGAGAGGCGAGGAAAAAATATTTCAACATGTTTAACCGCCTCCTTTTGGGCCCATTTAATTTACATAGCAAAAACGATTTTAACCAAAAATCTTTTTTTACCAAGTTTGAGGGT
>Ga0123352_10010155_pt1 | contig 14773 bp, 10 predicted proteins | sample TergutLab28metaG_FD_89700 | JGI IMG/M metagenome (GOLD analysis project Ga0123352, IMG submission 89700) | Labiotermes labralis P1 segment gut microbial communities from Petit-Saut dam, French Guiana - Lab288 P1 | ecosystem: Host-associated > Arthropoda: Insects > Digestive system > Gut ... | reverse complement strand
TATAGGTACTGAATATTTTAAACATGGTATGTACTCTCCGTTTTTTTCTCTTCAAAATGCAGTTTGTTTCATAATTCTAACTTATTTGGTTCCTGTATTATTCACATTTTATATACAGGGTGTGCTAAAATAAAAAAAATTCCGGCGCCAAAAGTTTAAATGAGGAGGCCCTGGCCCCCTGGGGGCTGTTGCGCCAAACAATAAAAACATGTGTTATTTCACCTCATACCGCCCTGGAGGTGACGTCTATACTGTAACGAACTTGTAATAAAGTGACGGGAGGGTCTCGTATTAGTGTTGATGAAGATTCAAGCCTTCGGAGGTGTTATGCCGTTTTGAGTGGTAAATAGCTAGCGACTTCTCCTGAGGTAAATAGTGCTTCCATCTTCAAGGTGAAGCACGAAGAAAAATGAACGAGTTAAACATTTTTGAAAGTTTATGTAACAGAACTGGGGCGAGGACAGAAACTGCTAAGTAAGGGGATTAGAATTGCCTTGAAATAGAACACAAAAAAATGATTATTGTGTGCCTTTGTTATTCATTTTTTCTGGAAGCACCCTTCTCATTTTTTGTGATTTCGTTGCCAGAACTGCAGCCCGCAGAGCTCCGAATCTACGGAGCCGCCGGGAAGTCCACAGGATTGCGAAATGGAATTAACGCAGACTGGCGAGCCACCAGCACCGGCCTTATACACACAGGCTCCAGCATACGTCTACCCCGGTTACATGTTCGGACCTCCTATGTATAACGTTAATGGTGAGTACAGTTTGCTAGATATTCCAGCGCTGCTATTTAGACAAGAGCAGTGTAAAGGGAAGAAGGGGTATCATGAATTTTGAAGGAACTGAATTCTTCAGAATGTTATCCAGATTGGTATGTTGAATATTTGTAACGTCTTTGTCAGTGTACTATTTGTGTGTGTGTGTGTGCAGTATTCCCCAGCACGCACTGTTCCCAATAACACCGTATTTAATAATGCTCCAGAAATTTGGAGCCGGGATAACGTAGTCCTGACGGCAACTAGGCTACTGGATACCTGTGCAAGGAATCGTGGTTTCGGTTCCCAGCAGGTGCAAGAGTTGTTTCTCCAAAAGGGTTCGAAGCTGTTCTGGGACTCATGCAACCTCGTGACCGGTTGGTACCAGGGAATCTTTTCCCAGGAGGAGAAGGGGGTGTTAAAGCAGCGGGGACCTTAACCCGACAATTCGCCTCCATTTAGTATCAATGTTAATAATAAATGGAGCCATACCTCCGCTTTACCATAAGCTCTATCTTATACAAGATCTGCCGCCTCTCTCCAAATGCTACGCCGCTGAATTAGGCTTTAAAACTAGCTAGGAGGTAATTAACAGGCTTTGTCGCAGAGACAGAGGTAGGAAGCCCATCGTCAAGGTGTTCTGGCGAAATTTCAACTTGAAGATCCACGTCATTAAGCAGGCATGGCCAGAAGTCAACGGATTGAACTGTGGCGAAAGATCTGGCGTGAAACAAAACGTATGTTGGGAGTTCTGCGGTGAACGATGATGTCAGCAACGCGGAAAGAGTTGTGTGTTTAGCCAACTCCTACCGGCCTCCAGGAATTGGACAAGGAAAATATTGAACTCCAGTGCAACAAGAGATGCTGACATCTGCAGACGAGGCGAGCGAGGTCATCAGAACTTTCTCTCTGCATATACAGTGAGGTGTTGTGCCAAGTGTCGGATGCAGCTCAGTGCTCGTTACGTAGCCCTTGCAGACGTTTGAGGAAATGATCCACAATCATCGCAGAACTGTAATCAGGGGCTTAGATAGGGTATGGGGGAGGTGGGGGGGGGGAGTCGCAGCAAAGTTAAGAGAAAAATTAATACTTTAAATGAAAAAGAATATTGTCTATGCCCAAAGACTTTTAAAATTAAAAAAAAAACAGGAAATTCAATAAATTGTGGTATTTTTAACGTTCATATTTCTGTAGTAGGGTGACCACTGTGATCAGTAGCCCTGGGCGCCAAAAACCCTGGCTGCGCCACGGACTGTAGTCGTCAAATTCGTAGAGAAATTTGTGTGCATACTTGGGGAATGTTTTTGCACTTAACACCATTATTTATGTAGAAGAATATTCTTTTGAATTTCGTACCGGTTTACATAAAGAACTTAACCATCGCCAATGTCGATGGGTTACCATGGTTAAAATAAGTAACTTGTTTCTGCGCGTATATCGCCTGCAGTATAGTGGACAGAGCACCAAGGTTAAAAACATTGCAACTAATGTTATTGTATATCTGTGATATGTTTGTGGTTTTCTTTTCTAATTAAGTCTACATTTCAGCTCAGGCTCTATAGTCTTGTTATGTTACACACGTGTGTGGGGCTTGGCGGGGAGCTGTAAATCGATTATTTTTCTTGAGGCATGTTTGTTGTTAGACTTTGGGAATGCGAGTGGGGTGACGAGAGTGAGAAAGGAAGGAACCGTTGGACAGGCAACCGCAATTTAGTTGAAATCAGACACTAAAGGGGCCTGAGTGCACATTAATTTTATCAGCCTTTCCGTAAATAGGTACAGTTAACACCCTTTTACCGTTGAAACACTTACCGACTATTTTAAACAGAGTAAATTAATAACTTCATGGACCTCAGAACCTAATGTTTCACCTCCTGCTTGGTTGATTTGTGCCGAAATACGAACAATACCTGGCGATTTGTATGTTTTCTAATTGAGGGCGTCTCTGAACTTGAAATGCAGTAAGCTGAGCCAGTAGTGGCCCACGTGTATTTCAGGCTGCCTAACAGCTTTAACCCCAAGTATGTTTTAAAACTTACAAGAATGCTTCCTACACCTACTAAAAGCATTGTGTTAATCTGCCAACAGATAACCCTCCTCTTAACGTTACCAATATCTAAGTTGGTAACTGTTCCCAAATTCATTTGTGCCTCTGCAAAATTCCCTGATATTCTTGCCCTGTCTGTTTGTTTGTTACCCATTAATTTTGTCTTTCAGTTAGGTATATCTCCCTTTCTTCATGAATTATCTAGTTTTAAGTCTGACATTACTCAGAATATAGCCATTAATTTGGATCGTATACTGTAATCATTGCCATGTAGCACGGAACTCTTTGTTAAATACCTTCGGACATTATCAAATCGTGATTTATACTGCTTTTTTCGTAATATCAGAGGCTTTCCTAATTATTACATCTTAATATTTTCCCATGTCATAGTTATATGCCCTTTCAAACTATCCATGTTCCGTGCAACAAGACAAGTCGCCATATATATTCCAGCAACTGTACTGTAATTATATACAATAATACACAATCATGTAGTAAACCTCCTACACATTTCTACCTTTTTCGGCCATCATCAGGGAGATATTAAAAAGAGAAAAATATTTTGACCATTTTAATGTTTGTGTTTTAGAACTGACATTGCACATCTATGACATAACTAGCCATTATTTTATTTTTCTTTTTCGAATGCCTGGCTGTATAATTTCTGTAGTTCAGTGTTGGCAGTCGTCTTGAAATTCGATTGATTTAAAGCAGAGGTCGATGTGAATAAACAGCACTCTTTCAACCACATTCCCAGTCATATGAGTAGCTTACTGACGATTTATGTCTGGCGAGGTGCTCCTCATCAACAGAAGTGGTTGCCTCTCACGATACTCCACGGAAGCTTGTTGGCATGACGTTTCACGTAAACGTCAGTGGGGGTGACGAGTTACATGCATTGTCTCTAAAACTGACGCTGTCGTATTTTACGACTTGGCTATTTTAAGAAGTTTAATATACTTCAGGAGTTTCCACATCGCATTTACGGAGAGTGGTATAGCCAAATGATATTCTTGACGTCTGTATTAGTATTGAAAGCATGCGGACGAGAGGGGGTGGAGCCGTTACAAATTACCGGGGCCCCGAAGTCCGGAAGGGGGTCCGGTGCCCGAATATGTTGAATGTGTTTTGAATTTTGGCCCGTCCGCCCTTAGTAGGGGGCCCGAAAAAATTGTTTTGGCTAGGACCTCACCCTCTGTCATCGGCCCTGACTGAAAGGGGGAGTAGATGTCGTTAAACAAGAGAGGCTTACGTAGATTGGAATGTGCGTCTTTAGTCTTCTTAGCAAACCATATAAATACGAGGATTCTTTATGCTCTGACACAGTTTAGTGTACTGCAGGAAGTACGAGCTATCCTTTGGTTTACTTTCGGTTCTAAAATCTAGTGAACACGTAACACAGCTTTTCTGTTATTTTCCGCCGTGTCTCCTGACATGATGAAGTTTTTGTAACTATAATTTGTTATTCCTTAACTTATACAAAGTTTGCTGTCTAGGATTAAGCTACGCTGGCTATAGGGCATGTCCTGATTGTGTTCGATTCATGCATGAAGGTATCAGTGGACTGCAGTCAGCTGTTCATATGATGTTTTGAGGAAGCGCCACACGCACACACACTCACACGCACACTCTCACACACACACACACTCGCGCGCGCACACACTCTCACGCACTCTCCCTCACATACGAACTCTCACACACACGCACACTCACACACACACACACACTCACACTCACAAACACTTACACACACCCTCACACTCACACTCTCACAAACACACGCACACACACACACGCACACGCACACACACACACACACACACACACACACACACTTACGAGTCACAAGATGCCCTAAAGTCTGATCTCGATCATCACACTCGGAATTGAGTCGGACGCTCAGAATTTTTCTGTTTCGAAAAACAGACAAACTGTACCCCCAAAAATTAACAAAGAATATGAATACGAGAAGAATGTGGGACAAATTTATGACAGTGGACAGTGTGCTGAGTTGTTGCAGCGTCCACCTTTCACTCACTCCGTGGAGCGGAGTCCTTGAAAAGCAAACCGGTTCTCAGCTAGTCAAGAAATTGACCATATTTTATGGAATCCGAATGTTCATTACCGCGTTTAGAAGTGCCAGCCACCTGTCCTTATCCTGAGCCAGATAAATCCACTCAATTTTCCACCCACCCCACTTCCTGAAGATCTTAATTGTATCCTCCCATCTACGCCTTGGTCTTGCAAGTGGTTTTTTCCCTCAGATTTGCCCAACAAAACCCTGTATGTTTCTCTCACCCATAAGTACTGCATAACCCGCCCATCTTATTCTTTTCGGTTTGATCACCCAAACGATATCTGGTGAGGAGTACAGTTCATTAACGTTTGAAAGCCAGCTGGTTGCGTGATGTACCAACAGGTTTAACATTCAACAATTTTACGTTCTGCCCACACTGTATTTATGTGTTTTGTATTTACCTGAGAACAAACAGCGACTTGTGCCACTTACAGCATAAACTGATTGGTTTTTATAACAGAGATGAAAAGTGTTTACTGCGCGGTACGAACTGGGTCTTTAAATACAGCAGTCTGTTATTCGTCTTTAAAGGGTTAAGCTCCTCATTATATATTTTTCTCCACCCCCTCTTACCTCTTCCTCTTAGACCCAAATATTTTCTTTAGAACACTGTTCTCAAACACCCTCGGCCTACATTCCTCCCTCAGTGTAAGCGACCAAGTTTCACACGCATACAAAACAACAGGCAAAATTATATTTCTGTATGTCTTAATCTGTATATTTTTGGAAGCGAACTGAAAGACAAAACAGTCTGCACAGAATGATAGCAGTCATTCCCTGACTTAAATGTGCTCTAAATTTCTTCCTGAATAACATTCGATTCGTTAAGTTTGTTCCCAAATATTTGAACTCTTCCACCCTTTCAAAGGAACTATTATCAATATGTATATTGTGCCTTCGTCCTACATTCTGATCTCGAGACATGACCATGTACTTGGTTTTTATCAGCATATACTTACTTCTAGTCAAATCTCGTTACTGGTAATTACTGAAGTTTTTGTATTTTCCTTTTTAGTATTACGCTTCCGCCCAATATATTAACATCATCATCATAAACCAGAATATGATGTGTGCCATTTACTTACAAACCATTTTGGTTTACCTGAACCCTCCTAATGGCGTACTCTGAAGCAAAGTTGAAAAGTAGTGGTGATAGAGCTTCTCCTTTCAAACCGTTCTTAATAGGAAACATGTCAGACAAATGTTTTCCTACCCGTACTCAGCTGTAAGTTTCTTTCAGAAACATTTTTGTTAGCGTTACCAGTTTCATGGATACCAAACTCTGTAAGAATATTATAAAAGACCTCCCACCTAACTGAATTGTAAGCTGTCTTGAAGTCAATAAATAGCTGATCCACTGCTTCATTTTATTCCTTTTTTATTTTCAAGTATTTGACAAATGCAAAGTATATGAGCACTAGTTGACCGGTTGCGTCGAAATCCACACTGATGAGCCCATAATTTCCTCTGCATATGGAGTTAACCTTGACAGCAGGATATTGGATAAAATTTTGTACGTAGTTGGCAGAAGTGATGTGCCCCTATAATTCCTACAGTTCTTATAGATAGGTAAAACTCCACAGGCAGTTCCTAAAATAGAATTAATAAGTTCATGAATCTCAGGGCAAATTGCTCTCCCCCATGCTTTAACCACTTCTGTTCGGATTTGATCAGTACCTGGTAATTTTTGTGTTTTTGTTTTTCAATAACCAGCTCATCCTCAAAGGCCCTCGGCCCAGTTACCAGTGGCTCTGCCGTATGTATTTCTGTCTGCCTAGCATCATTAACCCCAAGTACGTACATTCAACAATTGAGAGAAATAGTTCCTCCACCTAGCCAATATACTGTGGGAGTCCGTAACAAAATCACCCTTCTTATGCCTTACTATATTAGTTCTAGCCTCGTAACCCTTATTAAAGTAACTGATGCCCCTATACAAGTGCCTGATAATTTGATCCTACTATTAGTTTCAAGTTCATCAGTTTTAGCTTTCCGATATTCCTTCGGCTTGTTCCTGAAATGTCTACTAGCTTCACGTCTAACACTGTTTACATTATTTGCATTGGTTTGGTTTGGATCGTGTAACTACTGCAATTAGCCTGCTTGCTTTGATCTAAAAATAGTGAACATTCTTCATCAAACAATGGTTTATGCCGTTTCAATTTACACAGACCTAGACTGTCTGTAGCTGAGGTTTTGATATTCTCCTTAGTGTTTTCTCAAGACCTGTTTATGTCTGTGCTATCATTTCAGTACATCATAGACGTAATCATGTTTTAGATCTCAGTCTGTTACTGTTTCCTAATTTCCAGCTTACTTAGCTTCCTGTGATTAAATCTTTCCCCATCAAACTTCTGTGCTGCTTGTTTCCTTACTGCCAATCTTTCCCTAACGTTTGCAACCACCAGATACTGATCAGTATCACAGTCATCTCCCCCGAAAGATCGTACATCGAGCATACTCGAATGCCATTTCCTGTCCATCAATGTATGATCAATCTGGTTGCGAGTCTTCCCATCGGGAGAGGTCCAGGTGTACTTACAAATGTTTCAGTGCGTGAACATATTGGCGTTAACAACCGGATTTTTTGATGCGCCAAAGTTTATTATTCTGACGCCATTATCGTTACTGCCCTTTTGTAGACTGTCATTCCCACTTGTCGGTTTGAAAATACCTTCTATCCCCAGTTTTGTAGAAAAATCTCCTAACAGAATTTTCATATGGTTCTTACGAAGATGTTCGAAAACCTTCTCTAATTCCTCATAAAAACTGTCTTTTGAATCATCACTTTCTCTTCACTTGATGCATGCACATTCAACACAACGATATTACACCAGCAACGTCTCAGCACTAAGTATGACATCCTCTCACTAATTCTCTGTCCTCTCGTCGGTGCTGATACTATTCTGTGGTGTAAAAAAATCCTGTTCTTAATTGACGATTTTATTTTTCTTTCCCATTCAAAGAAATATAATCCACTGCTCTTACAGTGACCCCTTTTTCCTACCTAACCTCCTGTACACCCACTAAATCTAATTTTTAACTCCTTGATTCCCTGGCTGCTGCCGTTGTGTGACCGTGACCTTTACAGTCACCCTACATTCCATGTACCAAATCTCATGTCCATTTTCCATTGCTCAGGTTGTACTAAAGGAATTGAGGAGTTGTAAGCAACTCGCTCAATCCCCCGGCTGGAGGAAAACCCCTTGTCGGTTGTCCACGACCGCTTATTAAATATATGTGCTGCTACCCACCATATTGGATTCCGTTCCTCCATCCGCAACCTGAGATCTCGCCATGCCTATATGACAGGGACCCACTTATGACGGAGCGTTCTTCTTTATCGAAGATATTCTTGCAGCACTTCAGAAAGGAGCGCCTCGTACAAAGTGCTCTTGTTTGTACCCCAACACTTGTAGTTTGTTAGCTGGGCTGTAAATATAACTTTGAACGTCATAGCGCGCGTGTCAAGTTATATCGTGGTTCCAGAAGATTCCTTCCAAGTACTGTAACTTATATTAGTGAATGACACTGAGAAGATAACTTTGCGTCCAGTTACAGTGTTAGTAATTGCAGAACATTTTTTCCTTTGAGATTTTAACTGACTTGGTGCAACGAAGTTTCCACAGTATTACAGATTAAATTTCTAACGTAACTAAGTACCAAGCTACGTAGGCGTGTCTGTGGGAAAGATAAGACTGATTACACGCTCGCTAGATGGCGGTGAATGTTCAATTTCATTGTCTGGTCACTTCACCACTCGTTACCTGGGTGGCCCCTGCGTTCCCTCTACCAGTACTAAGGTCGGCAGATATGCCGATGTTGATCGATCACCTACTTATTCTCTTTCCCATTTCTATGCTGTTGTTGCCGGGATAGCTTAGTCTGTATAGCAACTCGCTACGGGCTGAATGGTCTTAGAATCGAATCCCGGTGGGGGCAATATATTCCGCAACTGTCCGCACCGGTCCTGGGGCTCACCCAGCCTCCTGTACAATGGGTACCTGGTATCTTTCCCGGGGTAAAGCGGCCGGTGCGTGGCGTTGACCACTTATCCCCATCTAGCTTCTTCCATTGGCACTACAGCCCACTGTGGGCTTTGGACTGTCGAACAATATCTTTCCATTTTTTACTATCTGCCTCCAACTCTCTCCATCTTCTCACTCCCAGCACTTGAAGATCTCTTTCTACTTCCTTTTTCCATCTTTTCCTGGGTCTTCCCCTTCTTCTCGTCCCTTCCAGTTCTTGAGTGAAGATCTTTTTGGGCATCCTATCTTCCTCCGTTCTCTCTAGGTGACCAAGCCAGCTTATCCTTTGCCCTTTTATCGAGTTTACTTTATTTTTTCTTTTGCTTATCTCTTCTAGTTCTTGATTCGTCCGACTTTTCCATTCCCCGTTTTCATATTTATATCCCCATCTAGCGCCGAGGTTAAGAGAAATAACATAGCTTTACCTCTACCGCCCCCCCCCCCTCTTGGTCTTCATGGCCTGTTCTGTGTCTACTTAGTGTAGTGTAGGGCATCTGTATTTAACACAACATTGTTAAGTAACCGAAACCTCGAATTATTATATGTACATTTTCAGATCGCATTTACCGTAGTATTCGTTTTTGCAAACGCAGAGTGGCGCTAACGTCACATGATCCTTAAGTCACTTGGCACTGTAGTGTCAAGTGACTTATGCGCCACTGTGTATTATTTGTGTGATCAAACACAGTAAAAGAGCAGTCTGGTTATGTTGTGTGCACAGTAGAATTGACAAAACTATGTGCATTTGAGCGGGGAAACTAATGGAAAAATTTGGACGTATTTTAGAAAAGCATTAGCATCGATCATAGAGAAACAAGGTACGGGCTGGATATAGTATATATGTATGGTTCAGGACGATGTCCAGAAGAAGGGTCTTGCGAAGATAGATAACGAACTTTCAGTTTAACAGAAGCTTGGGAGCTTCCTGATTAAGTGAGCCCGCATTAGCATCTCGCGGAAAGCAATGGAGCATGAAGTTAATTACTAAATGACACGTAGTTACGGTTAAGTAACACACTTTCTCAAAGTAAGTGTTACTTTTGAAAGCGATTGTTAACAAAGCACAACGTGACGTACTAGAAAATAAGACCAACGTATTAGAAAGCAGGTACTTAGAAAAGTAACACCCCACCCCCAACTGGGCAAAGCGATTGTAAGCAAAAGAGATGATGTCACGTCACACTGGAAGCATTTGTCTTTCATCAGACAGAAAAACTCGCAGTCTCAAATGACCATCCTTCATTTTAGTTGGACGTACTTTTGTGGTGTCATTAGCACCGAGGTTTGTCACGTGGTTTATTTGTGTCAAATGATTTCCGACAGTTGTGCGTATTAATAACACTTCTTTCATATTTTTTTAAGCTGTGCACATTATAGTCTAGAGCTGGCCTCAGTTGCTTGCTCGCAGTTGGGGGTAATCCTGCAGAATGAGGGAGTACCGTGTTTGTAGACGACTGTGTATGACACATGGCGACGTTACCAGAAAGTCTGCTAGAGTTGCCCCATTTTTGGGCTTTTAACCTTTTCCGTGCCTGTTTTTAACTCAAAAACAACATTTTCTAAAGTTCTCGTTCGTGGAAGTTTAATCCTGTAAAGACTAACACTAAATTGAATTATATTTAACAGGACAGGTTATGTACGTATAACGTAACATTGAGGCGCGTTCGTTCAAGCATTGTTGCAGGGGAATAGCAATAAGCATTACATATTCTGAGGTTGTGCTTGAATCCTTAGGTATCCAGCATGCAGTGCGCATACGCCTTGTTGTCGTCGGTGGCCTGCCTGACTTTGGTAGGGAAAACTGGAGGAAAGAGACTACTGGGAAGGCCTAGGCTTAGATGGTGGAGTAATATTAAAATGGATATTAAATAAATCGGTTGGGAGGGCATGGACGAGATTGATCTGGTTCAGGATAGGAACAAGATGGAGTCCACTCGTGAAAGCAGTGAGGAAACTTCAAGTTCCAAAAAATGTGGGGAATTTCTTGGGAAGTTGTGGAAGGAAATACTGGCTTCTTAAGAGTGACTCTGCTCCGTGGAATTAGTTGATCATTTAGTTGGTTGGCTGGGTCGTTAGTTGTCCTTAACTCGAAATGTAGCCTCGAATGGTAGGATCGCTAGTGAATGATTAACTGCAAATGACGTGTAAGGCAGTCATGACCTAATTTGAGATACTGTGCTGGAATTTGCCCGTAGAGACTGAGGTAAACCGAGGCAGCTAAGATATCCGGTCTGTGTGCTGAGATTTGTAAGAAACTTCCTGCATTCGCTTCAAGAACACTCACGAAAACCACAAAAACCTCAGTAGTTACAGCCATTGTACTGGCCAAGACCCGAACCGTGTGCTGCCTTAACAGCAGTGTATAACTTTAGCACCCCAATAATCTGATAAACTGTGCCAGAATAAGGTGAGAAAGCTTCACATTGGGCATTAAATTTGTTACGTCATAATTGAATTTGTTAGCACAAAGTGGCGAAGTACGTTTTGCTTGTAGAAGCTGTTCTTTCGCGCGTCCATTCGTGCTCGACGAATTGGCGGCGCCTGCCTAAGTGGTCATGCATATTCATGGTGTGCATTCATAACATGAAAGCTATTTCTAATTTACTTTTCTGAGAATTACGCAAACTGTTGATGATGCAAAGTACAGCTATCGGCTTGTATATGCGTTGAGCCCATCGGGAAAAGAAGAGGCAAATATCCCCGCCCCCAAACGAAAAATCTCTAAGTCTATTGTCAGTTTGTGGCATGCACATCTGCTGTGAGCCATATGGCTGCAGACAGGCTGCACGTGTCATTAGAGTTCTGACAATATTTTAAACATATGCGGCTTCGTCATTGGGCGGTTTGGTGAGGTATGGTTTGGTGAGTTACGATTTGGTGAGGTATGGTTTCATATTTATGAAATGTACGTTTGAAATAAGAAAAAAATTAGTTCCACTTCAGGGGTCCACAAATTTTCCAAAATCTAGAATCAGCCTCAAAATTGCAGGCGCCGAAAGGGTGACATGAATTCAGTTCAGAGAACCTACATATATTCGCCCCTCCCTATAAAATTTGGTCACCTGGGCGACCTGGCCCCCTGAATGGTTACAGCCTTAACTTACTTTGACATGTTTCTTTTTCCGTTGCGCGGATTAGATCCTGTCGTGTGCTTCACTTCACAATTAGTTCTTATGGTATTTAATATTTCCTCCGCGCGTCGGGTCAGCCTACAGCATAAGGAATAGTGCTACCGAAGGTCGCCATGGGATAGTTGCACTGGTGCTTCATGTTCTGGGATGTCACAGGATGGAGTCTGCGCCAGGAGTCAGGCTACTTTACAGCTAGTCGAGAAATTCTTGGCATCGAACTGAACGGGACGTTTCAGTACTTTGTTCACAAGACTTCGCCATTGGTCTCTGTCCTGAACCAAAGTAATCCATTGCATAATTTTCTCTCCTATATCCTTAAAATACATTGTAATATAGTACTCCGATCTACGTCAGGGTTTTCCAGATGGTCTCTTGACTTCATTTTTTCCCGGAAGAACCCGGAGTACAGTCCCCTTCTCTCCGTGTGTGCCACATACACTGCCAATCTCATCCTCCTTGGATTCTTTTTTTGATGGACGCCATCCCTATGTGTTTTCACTAGGGACCATTAATAATAAAAGTTTCCGTCAAACACAACTAGTTTGTTATGATTAGAGTGGCGACCTGTTTCGACCCTATTGGGTCATCATCAGGCCTTCACTATAAACCAGTTATCTATAAAGCTACATACATTCTTGGGATCCCAAACAATGTTTACAAGTAATAATTATAAACAGTTCAGTGTCTATTTTTTTTGTGGCGCTGCGGCCTAACGCGGGCCATGGCCTCCTCATTCTTGAGGTTTCTACACCACACACAACGACGCATCACAGTCGGTAGGACTCCTCTGGACGAGTGATCAGATCGTCGCAGAGACCTCTACCTGACAACACATAATACTCACAACAGACAAACATCCATGCCCCCGGTGGGATTCGAACCCACAATCTCAGCAGGCGAGCGGCCGTAGACCTAACGCCTTAGACCGCGCGGCCATTGTTAAATAATAAAATTCAGAATGCTTAAAATCTCAATATTTGCAAAACAATAAATATGCTAATAAAATATGTAGAGTATCTTAGAAGTTGTGTTTGACAGAAAATTTTATTATTAATAGTTCCTCCTCTGATTTGATTCTCATATTGATATCTGGTGAGGATAAAAACAATGAAGCTCCTCATTCGGAGTTTTAACCAGTCCCCTTTTACCTCTTACGTTCAAATGTCCCCCTCGGCACCAGCCTACATTTTTTTCTGTTAAATAGTAAATCAGAATATTAGATACCTTCCTCGCGTTTTAACGGATTGTTGAATGATGAACCTAAGGCTGCTGGACGTTTGTCTCTTCCCCAAGGCCTCTAGACTGGCTCTGGTGCCCACCCACCCTCGTATGAAGTGGATAACAGGAGCACGTTTCTTTTCGGTAAAGCGGCTGCAGCTGAATCTGACAACCTACTCCTGTCCGGTGCCGAGATCAAGAACGAGTGGAGCTTTATCTCCACTGCCCTGTCTGCCGTCGTAGCATACACTCGATCAACTTTACCGTCACCGTCCTTCTCGACGTCTACCCATTTAACATTTTGACCATGTTACCTACTGTCCTGGCCGATGAAGTTTCTAATGATTTTCTTCAGGTTTTCCACGTGAGTGTCACGACAGCACTTAAAGTAGGCCACAATTTTTTTCGTTCCGCATCCTTTCCAGTTCGTTAATTACGGTAATTACTGAAATCGTTTTGTCATTCTGGTAGTTGACGGAACGTCGTTAAGGGAATTTAGAATCAACAAGACAGGCGATGTACGTATAAGGTAACATGAGGCCCGTTCGTGTAACCATTTTTGCCGCGGAAAAGCAATAGGTATTACATATTGTGAGTGTGTGTTTGTAGCCCTAGTCATCCAGCATGCAAAGCGCATGCGCCGTATTATATTGCCATCTGGCTGCACCTAATTTTTCTACATTATCTTATAAGCGGCACGATGTTTTGACTTTGTGTACAAGTTTTGTCTGAAAAATTTCTCGTTCTAAGAAGAATTTTGCGAGATGCTGCTATAAACGTTTACCGGTCTTCATGTGAAGTACCGGCTATTTTCTTCAGATTTTAATTAAACTTGTATTTTATAGATAGATTTTCGAAAAATAAATGTCAAATTTCATGAAAATCCGTCCAGGTAGAGTCGACTTGTACCATGCGGACGGATGGACGGACAGACAGACAGACAGACGGACGTGATGAAGGTAATGATCGCTTTTCGAAATTTTTCTAACGCGCCTAGAAGCTCGTATTTCAGCCAGTTCATGTTTTGATCACGTATAAATATTCTCAAATTGTCGTCTTCGTGTACAAGTTCTAATCAAATTTGAATACTTTTTAGCCTTTATATTGGATTTTTAAAATAAAAAGGTGATATTTTAATAGGTCTAGATGTACAGTGTTGCAAAGCGTGCGGAAATTTCAGAAAGTGTTCGAGTCTAGGACTGTGGGTAGGTTGTGTTTGCTTTGATCATGAACAACGTCTTACAAAAGTAAGTTTTCACTCTGTAACCTAATAATTTTATATGCATGGGAATTGTTTGGAAAATGACAGGGATGTTGTATTTTCCTCCATTTCCTTATAAACAATTAACGTTTTGAGCACCAAGCAGAACACGTAGGACACACCTTAACAATTGACCAACTTCATGCACAAATTCTTGTTTTATAATAAGTTTATTACATTCCTCTACATGTTTCGAGCACTGTTGTGCTCATCATTAGGAGGTCAGATTGCATTATACAGCATCTGGTATCAAC
>Ga0123352_10010154_pt1 | contig 14773 bp, 12 predicted proteins | sample TergutLab28metaG_FD_89700 | JGI IMG/M metagenome (GOLD analysis project Ga0123352, IMG submission 89700) | Labiotermes labralis P1 segment gut microbial communities from Petit-Saut dam, French Guiana - Lab288 P1 | ecosystem: Host-associated > Arthropoda: Insects > Digestive system > Gut ... | reverse complement strand
GCGCGCTTCTTCGTATGTGTGACCCTTGCTTAGATATTTGAGCACCATTTCTCTTGTATCTATTGAATATGCCATTTTCTTAGTTTAACATTTCTTAGACCACTTTAAAACGGATTAGCTATAAACTAAATTTAAGCTCTGCGACACATCTAAAGCCTTAAGGCGATTTCTTGCAACTCTGAGCGTATGAAGTGACGTTAAGCCAGAAAGATCTAATTCCGTCAATTGGTTCCTGGAAGCATTAATTGAAGATAACTGAGCAAGCCTGCTTATATTTAGTTCTGATAATTGATTATAAGAACATACCAGTTCCCGCAAGTTATGAAGAGATGAGAGGTCTAGCCTTTTTAGTCTGTTGTTTCTGCAAAATAAATGGGCCAAATTGCTAAAGTTAGATACGTCTAATTCTTCCAACCTGTTAGAACTGACATCAAGTAAAGTGAGAGATGGCAGTTTAGACGTATTTAATCGCTCAAGTTGATTATTACTGCTACGTAACTCCAAAAGATTAGGGAGATTTGTGACTTCTAAGTATTCTAAATAATTACTGCTACATATTAACATTGTCATATTAACAAACCCCGAAACAACCAAGTTTGTCAGCTGGTTGGAGGAGCAATCCAGTTTTATAAGATTAGAGGTGTTGTAAGGAAGTTTTATGTTTGTTAAGCGATTACGGCTACAATTCACTTCCCTTAAAGAATTTAAACCAGAAAGGTCTAGCTCTGTAAGTAAATTTCTTTGGCAATTCAAATATTCCAAGTTGCTGAGGCCGGAAATGTTCAAACTGGTTAATTCATTGTTGTAACATGAAAGTGAAATTAATGCTGAAAGCTCCGCGACATCCAACGAACCGCTTAGTCTTATCCAGCCACGGCCTGTTGGTGTTGATCGACCTGTTAGCCTCAAACCTACAACGCGCTTAATCCCATTTTCATTCTCATTCCACTCGACGCCTAGCCACGTTTGATACTGACCTCTAATCCAGCTATCGAACATATAATTCCCTGGGAAATCATGTTTAATATTCAGCAGGGCTATAACATCATTTTCATAATAAACATATGAGGCTTTTGCTGTAAGGGGCAAGAAAAAATAACATACCAAAACAAAAAATACATATTTGCGATAAAAAAACATGCTCTTTATATGGCGTACAACCATCACGAAAAATGGCTCCCTGTCTTAAATTTAGCGAAACTGTCAACCCAAGAAAACAAATGCCTTTGCGTAGCTACTGTTGAGTATATTTGCTTAGGATATCATGAGTAGATTAAAAATGTCAAATGAGTTTTAGGAGTATCCATAGCAAACCTTACGAACTTCATTCAGCGTGGTGAGCGAGGTTTATAGCTAATCTTAGTCACCAAGTAATGCAATCATCAGGCTATTCAGGACAAAATATTTTCCCTCCACTTCCCCACAGAATAAAAACGTAACCATCGTGACGATCCATATTTGCTGGTTGCCATTCAATTGGATTTGAAAAATATAAGGGCCGATGCACATTAAGTTCAAATATATCTGGAAGACGTAAATGGAGTTGTCCTTCTGCGTCCCTTGAGAAGCGGGCTTTTAACGAATTACTTTCTTCCGCATCATCCGAGTCAGTGAATAATAAGGCTGCTGATAAAGCCGGATTTTTTAGAATGTTCCGCGCGCCATTCTTCAAAATCAACCTCATTCCAGCCCTCAAAGGCCATCCACCCTCTTCCTACGGGTGTACGAGGTTCAATTAAGTATCCTCCCAAGGTACCACCTAACATCCGACCATGCTCGTGAAAATAGTTACCTGTTATAGTCAGGCTGATTTGCCCATCAGCAATTCTCAACTCCACAGGGCCGGATATTATCGACCCTGCTGCTATTAGTACACGCTCATTCGTTATATCGTAAACATCAAATACGACAAACATTTTTAGTTCTTTGCCATTTTTGATTTTCTCCAAGCTTAAAACACGCGATTCAGGCGGTACATGCGCTGCCGGTCTAGGACGCTCCGGTGTAACAAATACAGACACTCCATCTCTTACAATCCATACGTTCTCTTTTGTAAGTCGTTGTCCCCTTGAGTAAAGTTCCAGGTTTTCCAGTGATTCAAGAAGGCCTATCGTTCTTCGGTAACCGCGAATAACCCCAAGCCTTTCAGTAGGACTCTCAGCAAATTCTTCTCTCTGCAAACCTTGGTATGCATCAACGCTTTTTACCGAAAATACCATCCATAAAACGGCCAGTAACAAAAATATTGTCGGACGATTAATAGGTGTTTTTTTTGATTTTTTCTCATGTTTTTTGAAATCATTCTTCAAATTTTCATAGGCACATTCACATTTGAAAGTTTTTTGATTGGGAATATTATTTATGTTTGTGGTTTTTGTAGTTTTATTTGTCACGAAAAATGACTCCCGTCTATAAATTTAGCTAAACTGCCAATCCGAGAAAACAAATGCCTTTGCGTAACAGTTGTTGAGTATATTTACTTAGGGTACCATGAGTAGATTTAAAATGTCAAATGAGCTTTTAGGAAATGTCGCCGGACAATGAGTTTAAAAACTCTGGCTGGTAATGTTCAAGATTACATGGCTGTGCATGCCACTACCGCAAGGTTGGCGTACTGCCGCGCGTTCAGCATCGACCTGCATGAATTCAGACAATGGTCTGCCGTGGATTGGCGAAGAATTTGAATCGTCTATTCGTTTTATTCATGAGCGCGAATGTATATATGCTGGCCAAATCAGGTCGTTTGGTGTCACTATAGGTATGATTGTGGCCAAATACAGGTAAAAAGGCTAGAAACAATAAAAAGGTACTTTATACGGAATAAAACTGCCATAAAAATATAAAAAGCACTGCAAGGCTGGGCAAAATAGTCTCTGAATAGATTAGGTTTCATCGCAAAGTAATTTATTCAGCAGTTCCTTAATATCATCTTTCGTAAAGACACCACCCCTCCAAAGGGTGGGATGGTGTCTTCTTGCAGATTCTAAGCAGGCTCTAACCCAGATTTTCTTCGCCACAACAAACGACAGTTGTGAACGAATGGCTCTATTTTGTCCTGCTCGGACAGGTAGGTCAGGTGGGCGCTTACGCTTGCCATGTTCAAAAGCAGATATGACGCGCCCATTTCAAGGTCGTTGGCCATGGATATTTTTGCAAGTATTTCTTCGCGGCTTAACGCCGAGTCGGCTAGCGCGTCAAACACTGAATCAGATATCCAGGCAAGCCCGTCTTTGTTTTGCCGCACAAGCTCTGAGATGTCGCTGGTGGGTTGAGCATGGCTCGGCACAAAACATAGAGCCTCGGTCGCGGCGATTTTGTCCAGCGTGGTATAGGCAGCGGCAACGTCGAACATGACGCTGAAACGATATTTTGCGAGAATTAATGGGTCGAACAGCGCGTCAGCCACAAAAAAAACGTTGTCGGGCGTAGTTATTCCTATCATGTCAAAGTAGTGCCCTGGAAGGGGGGTCGCGGTCAGCGCGGTGTCTTTGATCGGGCCTTCCGATTCAATAAAAGTGACCTTGGACGGTTTTGCCTCAAGAAATTTTCCGCGAATTTCTTTGAACGGCCATGCCGTCCAGAGCATCATGGGTTCCAGCGAGGGTTTTTCAGTAAGAAGTCCCTCTAAAAGATTGCACCATACTTCGCAACCTGTGCGTTTTTGTATGAAAGAATTGCCGCCTATATGATCGGCGTTTGAGTGAGTGTTTATTATGGCGCGGAGCGGAACGTCGCGTTTTTCTTTAATAAGCTTCAGCAGCTTGTGCCCGTGCTCATCATCAAGCCCGGAATCTATCAGGTAACCTTTTCCACCTTCCTCGTAGTAACCCACGTTGACACGCCCTGGAATAACCCATGTACGCTCGCCAAGTTGTATAAATTCCAAAATTATATGCCCTCCATCCAGTTGCTTGTATTTTTGCTTTTCTGCTTTTTTGCTTGCATCTTACCAATCTGTATCTTATATTGTAAAATACATTTTACAGGCAAGAGGTTGGATCGGGGGATTTTCTGAAGTGGGGAAACCATGGTGGAGAGAGATTATAGAGACCGTTTTATGGGCTCTCATCTTGGCTCTTTTAATTCGCGCTTTTATCGTGCAGGCTTTTTGGATACCGAGCGGCTCCATGCTGCCTACCCTTCAGGTGGGCGACAGGGTGCTCGTAGCTAAATTCTGGAACTGGTTTGTCGTACCGTCGCGTGGATCGATATACGTGTTCAGGTACCCGGAGGATCGTAATCGTGATTTCATAAAGCGCATAGTGGCCATCCCTGGCGATACGGTGGACATAAGGAACGGGGTTGTGTTCATAAATGGTTATCCAGTGGACGAGCCATATGTCCTTTACAGAGACAACTACACCATGCGTCCCAGCAGGGTATACCCGACTGTGCCGTTTACCGTGCCGCCGGATAAATTCTTCACTCTGGGGGATAATCGCCCGAATTCCCAAGATGGACGTTTTTGGGGTTTTGTTCACGCGCGAGATATACACGGGCCGGCGTTTTTCCGTTACTGGCCGCTGGGACGAATCGGCCTGCCCCGCTGAGTGGAGAAGGCAGATAGAGCAGGTAAGGTATGAGCGGTAGATCCGTATGGTTTCCCGGCCATATGGCCAAGGGAGGGCGCAAGCTCGGAGAATTGCTCGAAAAGCTTGATCTCGTCATAGAGGTGCGCGATACCCGCGCGCCTTTTTCCACGTCTTCGCCCATGATAGGGGCCATCGCCAAAATTAAACCAGTTGTGCTGGTGCTGGCCAAGAAAGACCTGGCCGACCCGGAGCGGACAACAGTATGGGTTAACGAATTTGCCAAAAGCGGTGCTAATGAATGTGCCGTGTGGGCGTTTGATTTACGTAAAGACAGCCTTACGCCGTTGCGGAAAGTTCTTTCGCGCTTTTCCCCGCCGCACCGCGAACTGCGTTTGGCCGTGGTTGGTATACCAAATGTTGGAAAATCCATGTTTTTAAATACCCTTATAGGCAGAGCGCGCGCGAAGGTTGGAGGAATTCCGGGTATTACGCGCGACGTAAACTGGTATAGAGTTGGCGATTTTCTCGCCGTAGACTCTCCAGGCATCCTTGACCATCGCGCAGAGCCTGGAGTTCATCGTATTCTCTCCTGGCTTGGCTGCGCGAAAGCCGAAGTCATCGGCGGGCACGCGGCGGCCGCGCTCGAATTTATCGGATTTATGAAGGAACGCGATTTGTGGAGCGCCGTGGGGAGCAAGTGGGGGATAGAAGAGATGGATGAACCGCCGGATGAGACACTTTCCCGAATAGGCCGCCGCCTGGGCTGCCTTGTCGCAGGAGGGGCTGTTGATATGGAACTGGCAGGCCGCCGCCTTCTTGATTCTTTCTCTTCTGGAAAGCTGGGGGCCGTTACTCTAGAATTACCCGGTGAGCCGTTATGGACTCCGAAGGAAAACTGAAAGAAATACCGAACGAAAAACTGAATTTTGTCGAGCAATTTGACGGAGTGATTGCTGGAACGGACGAAGCAGGCCGAGGGCCTCTGGCTGGGCCTGTCGTGGCCGCGGCGGCGGTTTTGACCGAGCAGCAGAAAGAGATTCTCATAAAATTGGGGCTGAGGGATTCTAAACGAATGAATTCTGGCAAGCGGGAGGCACTGTTTCATAAAATGTGTGAAATAGGCGTTGTATGGCGAGCTCAAGCCGCGAGCGTGGAAACGATTGACAGGCTCAACATAAATGCGGCCTCGCTCTGGGCGATGAAAAAAAGCGTGAATAGACTGCCAGTGGAGGTCGAACTGGTGGTCGTAGATGGGTTGCACGAGCTTCCCGATCTGTTCGTCCGTCAGGTTCCGTTGGTGACCGCCGACGATCTTGTTCCATCGGTATCTGCCGCGTCTGTAATTGCCAAAGTTCTGCGCGATCGCGTCATGACGGCTTTAGACCGGATATATCCGCAGTATGGCTTTGCTCGGCATAAGGGATACCCGACTGAGGCTCACAGAAACGCGGTGCGGACATTTGGCCTCTCCCCAGAGCATCGTGCGCTGTTTTGCAGAAAACTGACGTCATCGCAAGAACGGTGAGTTATTATGGCGCAAATTACAAACCTTAACGTACAAATCAACCAAAATTTAGACCAGCATCAGGTCGGCCAGGGCTTAAAAGACGTCAGGCCTATTGCTGACGCCCGCACTCTGCCTGGAATACGCTCTGGAGCGCTGGTTGAGGGGCAGGTGCTGTCGCAAAGCTCCGAAGGAAATTATATGGTGCGCATAAACTCTCAGAGCGGGCAGACGCATACTCTGCTGGCCAAAGCCACGGTTAATCTGATTGTGGGGGAACATTTTCGCGCGATCTGGGATTTGTCGGGAGCGGATAAAATTCCGGTTCTTCGGTTATCTGAGAGTGAACTCTCGTTTATTTCCAGGTTGCCGATGGCCGATCGCGAGATGGCGATGGCGCTTCTCTCGCGTGGGATGCCTCTTTCGGACGAAGTTATGCACGCTGTGCGGGAATCGTGGCGGCGGATGGGCAGCAAGCCGGAGCAGCTGGGGCCAATACTGGAACTTTGGGCGCGTGACCTGCCAATGACTTCTGGCAACGTGCAGATTCTTTCATGGTACATGGGGTTGAATGGTGCGGCGGCAGGCTCTATCTGGGCACGTATCCGCGAGAGCTTGAAAGAGCGCTCGCGCAAAGGAGAGAACCCTGTTGATGCCTTGCGCGGCATGAAAGAAGGGGAGGGGCGGGAAGACGAGGACGTTTCTAGGTTTTTGAAGGGGCATTCCATGATGCTGAGAGCGCCTCGCGGCGGCGTAGATCCAGCGCTTTTGAGTGCACCTCTGTGGCCTGTCGCTGAAGATGCTCCGCATATTATGGCGCGTGTTTTTCTGGGGCGCGCGCAGGATGGCAAAGATGATAAAAATGGGAGCGAGCGTAAATACTGGCAGGTGGGTTTTGGTGTGGAAGGTTCAAGGCTGGGTTTTATCGGCGGCGACGTCGAGAGCGATGGTCGTTCTTACATTCTCAATATATTTGCAGAGCAGCTTGCCACGTGCGAATTAATCAAACGCAAGCGCCATGCCATCAAAAAAGAGCTTGAGGGAATTCCTCTGGCGCTTCAATTTATAGGCATATCTCAGATTGAGCCTGATGGAGCGCGCCGAAAGTTCTTGCACGGCAGAGGGCTGGACGTCACTATATGACTAAAAAACGCGAAAAAGCTGTGGCTCTGAAGTATGACAAAAAGCCTGACAGAGCTCCTGTGGTTCTGGCGAAAGGCGAGGGCTTCGTGGCGCGCAGAATCACGGAGATAGCACAGGCTGCCGATGTACCGATTGTGGCCGATGCGGCGCTTGTATCGGCTCTTTTGTCGCTGGAACTGGAGCAGGAAATACCTGCCGAGCTTTATGAGGCCGTCGCGCGCGTTCTTTCCTGGATTTACAGACTGGAGAAAGGCGAGATCGCGTGACTAAAAATCATCTTGAACTGGGCAGAGCAGCCGAGGTTTTGGCGGCTGAATATGTCGAGCGGCTGGGGTGGCGTATCCTTTCGCGCAATTTCACCTGCAGACTTGGCGAGCTGGATATCGTGGCGATGGATGAAACTGAAAAAGAACTGGTAATAGTGGAAGTGCGCTACCGCACCTTCGGCGACGTGCAGTCGCCAGCGGACTCCATCGGGCCCAAAAAACTTCGCGCGCTTGTCAATGCCGGTAATATTTACGTTGAAAAGGCAGGATGGACTGGCCCGTGGCGCGTTGATCTGATTGGAATAACCGCGCACCCTCGCGAGCCGTTGGAGCGCTGGCGGATCGAGCATATCGAAAACATCACAGACGGTGTTTTTAGGGTGTAAATGCCTAGGGAAGGAAAATTTACTATCAGGCCAAAAATGAAAAAATAATAAAGATTGACAAAAACTATTACATTCTTTAAAATTTCGGTTAAGAAGCTTTGTGTACTTTACGTAATGGAGCTGATATAAAACCGATGGTTATGACGATTGCTTTTAGGTCAGAATTTGGCGTAGAAAAACTTTATGAGCTTACATCTTTTGAGCTTAAACACCTAATTAATTAAAAAACTCTTGCGAACGCGTTTCATTGCGTCATCGTAAGAGTTTTTTTATTATATTATCCGAAAAAATTTTGCGCCTAACAGTGTAAAGAGTGCAAAGAAAGAATATAGTAAGATAGTTTTATTTGAATATATAGCAATTTGCACAAACGTTTAGTCTGAATCAAGGTGAAACACCAGTAGTCATCGACAAGAGGTTTATACATAAAATAGCCAACGGCTATATTTTGATATTTTTGATACGCGGCAATTCTAGCCTGATATCTTGGGGGTGGGAATGTATAGTATAGATAATTTGGGTTGTACTGTTCGTATGGCGCTATTTTCTCGACAGCGGAAATTTAGTTATTAGTACGCAGGAAGGAAGGAATAGTATGTCAGTACGCAAAATTGTAGCTTTATTTGTAGTTATTTCATTGTTAGGAACCAATTCAGCGTTAGCTTTTCCGCGTGATTTAAACCCAAGCGCAATTGATAATGTCTTATTCCCAGGAGACTGGCATAATGATTTCGGAGGTTTTACTGCAGCCAATAGAAATCTTTTGCGAGTTCATGAATTCCTCAGGCAGGACTTCGTGACCCCTAGGCCTGAGTTAGGCGGGTTGAGCCCTCACGATTATTTTAACATCTGGAATACGCCGAGTTTTTCTCCGGCGAGAGTACAGCAGAGCGCTGCCGCGTGGGACTGGTTGCTTAATAGGGCAGATGCATACCCTGCCCAAAACACAGGCACTGTTCCTCCTCATGTGGGAAGAGCTATGTTCACCACACACACCGAAATGGTCAATTTTATTGAACGCTTGCCAAGACAAAACCTTACTGTAGCGTATCTTGGTGAAATTCCAAGAGGTTTTCCGTTCCCGTTCCTAGTGTTTTCCCGCGCCACAACGGATCGCTCTCCTGAAGGGCTGCGCCGTACTGGCCTTCCGCTTGTTTGGAACCAAGCCTTGATTCACGGCGGAGAGGCTTCGAGCGGAGAAGCCGCTCTTGCTTTGGCTTATGACCTTGCGCATGGAAGGCATAACAACATTCTCGACAGAGTAAACGTCATAATAGTCCCACGCATAGCCGCAGATGGAGCTAAATTCCCGAGGAGAGAGTCCAGTGATCTTGTAGCTCTTCAGTGGACGGCTGTTCCTGAGCCGAGAGATCTCAACCGCGATGGCTTGCTTTTTGACCTGCCGGTAGTGCGCGCTATGAGGAAACTGTTCATGGCTTATGGGCCGCACTTTGCCACCGATATGCACGAGCGGGGAGCTGGCGCCATCACCGCTGGGATTACAACCAGGTATGGCAGAACTATGGACAACGACGGAGGAGACGTAGGTTCCAGCGGAACAACGGTTCTGCAGGTTCCAAGAGAGCTCACCAGGATTCGCTACGAGTACATGGAACCCGATCTCGCGCGGATGGCTGTAGCATGGGGATTAACCTTCGGACTTTATCGTGAGGGGATTGATGTAACCGCTTCTCCTACAGGACAACATACTCATTACGTTAATAATCCCGGGACAAACTGGGCAGGGCCGATGTTTGATGCTAATTTTACGGGCGGCTTCGTATTGAACTCGGCATGGGATCCAGATGCTCCATATATGGTAATAGCACATGCATCTTATAATACGCGCAGCAACCGTAACATACTTCCCATGCCTGGCGTAGTGTTCGCGCTTTTTGAAAATAAATCAAGCCCTGGCAACGTTGGGCAAAGGGGCATATGGGAGCGCCGTGTTGCGACGGGTTATATCTGTATGCTGGCGGCCATAACGTCTGCCGCAGATAGGGGCCATTACCTGACTCCGAGAATCAACGCTATGAGAGAGAGATGGATTGAAAAAGGCATGACCGTCAGTGCGGGCGACATGATACCGATACTTACGGTTCCGCCGAGGCCGACCTTCTGGAACCAGGGCAGCCATTACATCAGGGATGCAGCCGGTGCCTATTTCTTGAGGAACGATCCTAATTTCCCGCCTTTTGCGGGCAGGCCGGATTGGATGGGTTTTCCGGTAACTGACGTCACTGATGCGCTAGGCAACGCTAGTTTAAGAGATATAACAGGCATAATCCAGTATGACGGAACAAGAGCTCTTCAGTATGTGGGAGCAGGGTTGGGTATTCCTGGAACTAGGAATGGTGCTTACGAATGGGTGCCTGGCACTGGTAGCCGTGATCATCAAATGTTTAAATTTGAACAGACGTGGCTGGGCTGGAATTTGAGAGAGCGTATACGCCCCTTTGCGTATATTTTCGAAGGCCCAGAAGCCATGAATATCGCTACTCGCATGATGCTTGCCGGTATTGAAGTGCATCGCCTTTCCGAGGATGTTGTGATCGATGTCGAAGGCTGGCACTATAACCAGATTCCTTGGGTTGACCTTCGTAACAGCGGGGCAGCTGGCTGGCGTAATAGAGACGTAACCGTATTTCCGATCCAAAACAGAAGGTTCGAAAGGGGCGCGTTTGTTGTTTACCTCGGGCAGCTTTTGGTCAACCTTATTCCGAAGTATATGGAACCCGACCTCCCGTGGAATGTCGCTTCCAGCATATTGTTGCCATCCATGAGCCTTGCTTTGGGTGGCCCAGCCGGTGGGCCGCATTTGCTGGATGCTGGCTTGGTTGGAATGGAGATGCCGGTATATCGTTTCCTTCAGGAAACCAAGCTTCCCACTTACCGGATACATCACCATCTTCCTCTTGTAAACAGAGGCGCGGTGGCGCGGTTCTTCTATTACCCCATGCAAAACGAAGTTAGAACGGTAGCGAACGCAATTGGGGTAGAAGAAGATAGGGTAAGAGTTTTCACCTATGACTTCCAGGTTCATACGAGAACGGGAGCTCTTGTTAACGGCAGATTTGACATAATGCTACCTACAAGCGAGGACACGTATGGGTATTTCATTCTTAGAAACGATGGTGCATTCGAACCTTTAATTCCTCATGCGAGTTCTTTAGGCTGGAATATAGCCACCGTAGTAGTTGCTGAGCATGGACGCCCGCCGTTTATGGTGGAGCTTGACAACAGCGGACAGCCCTTAGTTGACCCAACAGGGGTTGATAGCCCTGTTCACCACCCGTTGCCGGCTACGGACGATTTAATTGGTATACGCATAGTTGAAGTGCTTCGGTATGTTGCTTCCGGCGATGATGGAAGCTACGATGATAACCGCAGTAGCAGCAGACGTGGTGGCTGCAATGCCATTGGGCTGACAATGCTGGTTTGGCTTGTCCTTATCCCGATGGTTATGAGAAGAAAAGATTAGTGTTTTAGTCTTTACTTCAAAATAATTTATCAATTATGGTGAGGCTGCTCATCAACTGAGCGGCCTCACCATATATAAAATGAAAATGGGAGGGTGACATGAGAAAAATTTTAGCTGTTGTGTTGGTTTTGCTTTTTACAGCTACGGGAAACGCCAGCCTGGAGGAAAGATTGCGGCCTATTTTGCCAGATGATTTAAGCATAGCCGTTGATACATTTATAGTCGGAACGCACGATAGATATATTGCTACTATAGTAAGAGATTTTGACCATGAGGTATTCCATGAATTGAGCATCTCTATGCGAGATATGATCACTAGCCTTGACAGCGATGAGCTTGTTATTATCGAAAGACGGGTCTTTGACAAAAACTCCAGGAAATTTTCACTGGCCGAGCGTAGTTTTGCGTTTAGCTCTGATTTACGCATGGTGGTTGCGGTGGAGTCTTTTGACGCGTCAATTTTAACAGAGGCTGTACCGGGTTCTATAGATGAACTTATATGGTATGAGGTTGCTGGGCCGACTGGTTTAGGAATTGAAATATTGGGCGGCTACCCTGAACCGCTAGAGCTGACCGTGTATAAGCATCCTGTGGACACGGAACGTTATATTGGTGTATTACAAGGGCAAGTCGGGGGGCTTTTTATTGACAGAAACAGTATCAAAATAACCGAAGAAGGCATTTCTGCTTTAATAGTGCAAGGATTTAATTTTGACGAGGAGTTTCAATTCGGCGGAATGGCAATGCAATACACGCATCAGCCGTACGTTGATGCATTGTATGCTATAACGGAAACTGAATTCTCCTTTGAAAGGAGGGCATTCAGGCAGTTAAGGTTTACAGTTTTTGGGCCGGAAGATCAAGTCATTTACGCTGTCAGAATAATGACTCCCGAGTGGCACGATGAGAACATGAATCCATTGGCGCCATTCTTGCTTTTTGCATTGGCAAGTAATTTGCCAGAAGATATCACTAAGCTTATGTCGGACGACATCAGGTTGTATACGGAATATATGAGAGAAAGAATCGAAGCAGCTCAAAGAGAGTATCAGGAATTTCATGGTACCGAACCAAATTGAAGCATGAAAGCCTTGCTGAATTTCGAAAATAAGCTTTAAAATTTAGATAAAGCTATTGTCGAAACCTTGGGAACTATTGACTAAATATTGCAGGGCACTGTATAGTTATCACAATTAGTACCAATGAAAAATCTTAATATCTGAGGGGGGAAAGGGTTTTATGGAGAAAATGGAAAAAGGCATGTCTTTAACAACAAAAATGCTCATTGCGTTGGTGCTTGGTGTACTTGTTGGCTTTTTGTTGCAGCAGTTTTCGCCGGAATCGCTCAGAAGTCCAATCATTGTTGACGTTGACGGTGTACCAACTGCAAGCGGTGAGTACGAACTGACCACGCTGGGGTACATTAGAAACGTAGTAATTATTGGCGGCATATTGACGTTTTTCGGTGACTTGTTTTTGAATTCGATCTGGTTTATTGTTTTCCCGCTGATTTTCTTCTCGCTGGTCGTGGGTGTTACGGCGCTCGGTGATCCTCAAAAAGTCGGCAGAGTCGGCGGTAAGCTTACGTTGATTTACATCTTCTCAACAGTGCCAGCTATCGGAGCCGCTATGTTTTTCGGCTCGGCTCTAAGACCTGACTCAACTCTTGCCTCAATAATAGCGCCTTTTACATCAATGATAACGCGGGTTGTTTATAATGTCTTCGGTGTGGTTTTAGCTCCTGTAACCTACGAAATGGCTGAGGCGTTCGGGGTCACTCCCACAATCGCGGCTGCGCCTCCGCTGGTCAATACTTTGCTGAACATTGTTCCACGAAACCCGTTCGCGGCGCTTGCCAGTACTAATACGTTGCAGGTAATTTTTGTTTCTATCCTTCTGGGGTTTGCGATCGTGGCTGTTGGCGAAGCCGCAAAGCCTGTAAAAGACCTGTTCATTGCCATGAACGATGTAATACTGAAAATGACGGGTTGGATTATGAAAGTTGCCCCTATAGGCGTGTTTGCGCTTATCGCCCGTTCGTTCGCCAACCTTCCTCTCTCGGCGATCTTTGCGCTGTTCGGCTTCGTGGCGGTGGTATGGATAGCTTTGGCGTTCCACGCTATTGTAGTGTACTGCGGGGCATTGAAAATTTTTGTTGGTAAAGACCCTTACACAGGCAAATCGGTAAGCTTCAGAACTATGGTTAAAAAAGCTGCTCCAGCTGCCGCGTTCGCGTTTTCAAGCGCGTCCTCTGCGGCTACATTGCCTGTGACCATGAAGTGCGCGCGCAACATGGGCTTCAGCAAGGAAATGTCATCGCTGGCCTTCCCTCTCGGCGTGACGCTTAATATGGACGGAACTGCGATTTTTCAGGGTGTTGCTATAGTATTCCTTGCAACATTGTCAGGTGTGGAACTAACACTTGGTCATGTCGTAACCGTATTGATCACCGCTACGCTGGCTACCCTGGGTACAGCCGGTGTGCCTGGCGCGGGAATGATAATGCTTTCGGTGGTTCTAACTTCAATTGGTATGGACATAACCCTTATTGCCCTTATCTTCGGCATAGACAGAATCGTTGACATGCCGCGTACGGCCATCAATGTCTGCGGAGATTTTATTTACTCCATGATAGTGGCGAAACCTGAAGAAGGAATGATAGACTGGAAGCAGTTTAACAGCAACACTGATCTGACTGATGTAGCATAACGGAAGTCACCGGCAGAGCACCCTTAGTCTCACCAATTGAAAAAGGGTATAGATTATGTTTACAAACATAGCTATGCCCTTTTTCTGTTTGCTATAAATCTCTATAAATTTTTTGCCAGGAAAGGGTTGGTTTTGTGAAAGATCAGGCTTCGTCTTTGTTGAGGAAAATTGCCTTAGGTTTCATTGCAGGTATTATTTTAGGTTTTGCGTTCGGGCCGCATATCCCCGAAAACGTCGTTCTGAGGGACTACGTAGCGCCTTTCTTTTACACGGTGGGGAGGATATTTATAAACCTCCTGAGTATGCTTATCGTGCCTATGGTGTTTTCAAGCCTGGTGTGCGGCGTGGCGGCTATGGGCGACGTCAAAAAAATGGGCCGCGTTGGCGCCAAAGTAATGTCGCTCTACGTTGGCACGACATTTTTTGCCGTGGCTATCGGCATGGGGATGGCTCACCTTATACAGCCCGGTGCTGGCATGAATATCTACGGAGCCACCGGCATTACAGGGTACATGGCGCAGCCGCTGTCGGAGATTTTAATTAACATTTTCCCGACAAATCCGCTGTACGCTATGGTAACGGGCAACATGCTGCAGATCGTGATTTTTGCTATTTTCTTCGGAATAGCAGCGGTTCTTGCCGGAGAAAAAAGCAAGCGCTGTGTAAGCGTGTTCGAGTCCATTTCTGAGGTCATGTTCTCCATGACCCGTATAGTAATGTACTTTGCGCCTTTCGGCGTGTTTGCGCTC
>Ga0123352_10010153_pt1 | contig 14774 bp, 10 predicted proteins | sample TergutLab28metaG_FD_89700 | JGI IMG/M metagenome (GOLD analysis project Ga0123352, IMG submission 89700) | Labiotermes labralis P1 segment gut microbial communities from Petit-Saut dam, French Guiana - Lab288 P1 | ecosystem: Host-associated > Arthropoda: Insects > Digestive system > Gut ... | reverse complement strand
TAGCGCTGCTCCAATCGTTCCGTCATTTTCCTTGCAATGAATAATCGACGCGAGCACTACACACTACCTCACTCAAATGCTGCTTGCCAGCAACTGACGCTATCGACAGGCGGGAAAACATTCACGCATGCGCACTAAGGTTCCAGGTCGGCTCATGCAAGCGCGCTAGATTATAATCCATCCGGTGTTCGCATAAAAAAATACGGTCGGATACTTTTCTAACAGACCTCGTATACTGACAATTAGAGACATATGTAACTTTCTGGCCCTCTATTCGTCTTTTCTGCCTTACTTTGCTGCAAAATGTTGGTACACGGAAATAAAAAAAAAAAGTACTCCTCATGCATGTTATCATGTCATATCTGTCATTCAGTTAAAAAAAAAAACTACATTCTCTGCCAATAAAAATAAATAGTTCTTGCCTGGAAAATGGAACTGCTGCTTTGAAGTAGAATGAGGTGTCTGGGTAGTCATGACAAGTGCTGGGCTAGAGGGAGTAGAGTTGTTGCAACTGGAATTGTTGGAACTGGAATCTGGGCCCTGCTGTGTTAAAGAAAATAGGTTATCTTATACATAAATTGTTAGCAATGTTATTTCAGTTGTCCCCAATTTCATACTATGATAAAACATATACAAAAGTCAGAATAAACAGGAATTAACAATTATATAATAATAAGCATATCTTAGGTATAAAAAGCAGACTTGGCTACTGTCAGTTATTGATGGAAGACATGAAGACTGACAGAGAGAAAGGCAAAGACACACACACACACACATGCACAAAGCTATTTTTGTAAACTACAATGCAAGAAACATTCATTCCATATATGGTACAACCTACTGAACATCAAGAAACTCTTTTTAAAGTTCTACATCCTCTTGAATGTTCATATAGTTAAGAAGCATTAACTATTAACACCACCTAACTGCAGTAATTTTATAGCAACATGTTTTAACCCTACAGGGTCATGATCAAGAAACTCTGCAATCATTAAACAGACATGACTAGAATACAGGACGAAATCACAAGCATTTGAACACAGAGGCCCAAAGCAACAAATTTCACTGGAGCATTTTCAGTCATTCACACCATATTAGGATTAATCGGGCTCACAAACTAATTAGTAATAAAAACCTTAATATTTACATCTGTATGAAGTACATGTACCAATCTAATCAGCAAAATACAGTATACAATGAAAATAATTTATTTAACGTCTTTTATGAAAAAACTTACTGAGGACTGTGTTACATTGATGGAAGGCTGTCGCTTTGCATTCTTCCGAACACTGGTAAATAAGTTTGATGTATGACTTGGTGAGGACCTACCCAAGCTTGGAGAGTGGTTTGGCAAAAAGACTGTAAGGAAGATATGGAAACTGTTCAATTAACACAATGTTGAGAGTATTAAATATTGTTATGAACACTGTATCATCAATCACGCATACCTTTACTCTCTGGTATGCACAGCACAATGGTGAAAATAATTAAATTAGCTGTGGACGCAACAGTTCTAAGACACTACACAGACATCCCTTACCTAGCTCTCTTAAATGGTTCCAGAAAAATACAGCACTAAGTGGGTGGACTTTTTCCATCAGAATTAATTCCACAGATCTAACTGCATTCTCAGCTTATGCTGCAATAATAACCTAATTCCCAACATAAGATATATTTCAGTGCTGAAATCAGATTCATCATAAAATGGACAAACAGTATTATTTAATTTCAATGCCCTACAAGGAGTTGCCATCTTTCCACATTCCTTGATTTTGTCTCTATTTTTCAAAATAGATTTTAGTGTCCACCCTGTTACATTTAATGCTTTACATATATCCAGCTGATGTTGTTCAGCTTCAATAGATCTACTGGCAGTACAGCTTCACTGCTAATAACAAGCTTTTCTTATTCACTGTCACAGATGTATTTTAACATGTGTTTTTGTGCTTTAGACTCATTATGAATAATTACAGCAAAGCCCATATGAAAATAAGCCAATGCACCAATTACACAAGATAAGAAGCAACTTATACCACACTGTACCATTTAGAGCACAGAACTAGCTTACGGTTCTGTGCTTCTGTGATTTCTCACAGATTCTTCCTTGCAAAACATGGTCATCCCCCCACTCAACTCAACAAGCTGCTAAAAGCTAATGCCAAATGGCTGTGTTCAGCCGTCACTTAATGCACAGCGGTGGTGGTATACACAATGCAAGTGCTCACAAAATATTTAAACTGTGTAACATTTCAGCAAAAAGGCACAAAAAAACAGTAATTGGCAGGACTGCTGTAGAGAAACAGCACTAAATGAAGCGTGTTATACAGCAGAGAATGCCTGTATATGTAACTGACAGCAAAATTACAGAAACACAGAATAAGTTTATAACTGAAAGACCAGCAAGCAAAGCGAAGTTACTTGTAGTTCTGAGAGTGTGACCAACACACACACATTCAATTCTGCCTCAAGAATACCCATCAATGTATATGTAATTATGCACCAAACAGATCGCATTAACAGACCACACATAGGCGCAGAATGACACAGCTGGGTGGCAGCCCTATCACACCCAAGAGATTTAAATGGATGTCTTTCACTTGCATATAAATGTATGAGTATACACTTCAAGGTATTAATGTAAAAACTCAACACTCTAGAACATAAGGAAGTATTAAAAGGAATGAGTTGTATATTATATATGTTACCACATTACCATGCTTACTACAAACACACACACACACACACACACACACAAACACTAGGATTTATCTTTTACCATCTGGTTGCTGCAGCGTTTTACGAAACTCATCAACCAGCTCTCTTGGCAGCCCACATGATGGTGGAACTTTACATTCACAATCACGGTGGCATTTATACTTACATTCTTTGCATTTCAAACCTGAAATATTAACAATAATATGAATCACAATTAGTAAATAATTTAATGCATATAATTAAAGATAATATAATCAAGGGTGATTATTCATAAAAGGAACAATCAGGTTATCTGCATTTGTCAGACACTTGAGAAAATATGAGAATACAAGGCAGTAGTATAAGACTTATTTATAAACTTCAAGGAAGCCTATGATTCACTTAGGAAGGAGATTTTGTATAATATTCTCACTAAGCCTGGTACACCCACGCAAGCAGTTAATGAACCTTTAAAAAAATGGGTTTGTTTTCAAACTTCAGGGCACTATTTATGAAAAACGTATTAGGTGAACAGAAAACGATAAAATTATTAAATAAATGGCATTTTGCAGAAAATAAAGCAGAGATTACACAACATGTCATAAAAATACGGTATATTTCCTTGATGTCTACACATTTAAAATGAATTTCTAGGGGTGTTTTCTCATGCATTCACATGTGCAAGTGTAGGTCATTTAAAAAGGTCAATGCTGTTGATAAAAGCACTGTTAGTCATTGGGCTTCAGGAACTGTAGGTTCTTAGAAAGGCCTTGTGAAGTTCAATGACACACACCACTCTGCCTAGTCAAAAACAAGTCACTCAGGCATAGCTTCAACATGCTGACAAACTCAATGAAAGAGACCAATGAATTACAACCAAAAAGGCTTGTAAATGGGCTTTCAGTATCCAAACTAAATGCAAACAACACTACTGATGCCTTAGGATATTAAAAAATGTATGCTTGTTGGGTTCCATGAAGCCTAACCGAATATCATGAAACTGTGCAGAAAGAGGTGTATTCAGATTTGTTCTCCCAAAACAGGGCTGATGGTAAAAGCTCTGTCACAGATCACCACTGGAAATAAAACATGGAACCACTACTTTGAACCAGATAGTTAATGGAATGGCACCATCCAACTTCTCCTCAGAAGAAAGGAATTAAGGCTATCACTTCAGCTGAGAAGTTACGACCAGTATTTTTGTGAAGCAGAAGGGGTGATTCTGGTATATATTATGTCATGTAGTCAAACTATTAACTCATATCTGTGCATCTCAACTCTTAGAACCTTGCATCAGCTTGCCAAGAGAGTCAACCCTTACAAAAATATTGCTGAAATCCTCCTTCAACATGACAATTCACTAACATACACAACTCTGAAAACACAGAAAGCCATCACAAAACTTGGATAAGTGTTCTTCCCCATCCACCATACAGCCCAGACCTTGTACCATTGGATTCCCAACTTATTGGAGCCCCCGAAGACGCCATGCATGGGAAGAGGTCAGGGGTGATGACGAGGCAACAGAAGAAGTGGCTGTGGACAGCAAGGGGATAGATGTTCTTGTTTCTCCCTGATGCAAGACCGTTCATTTGACGGAGATACAACACTTGTGCAGCATTCTTCATTCTGCATAACAAATCGTAACTGTCTGGGCTGGATGGAGGCATGATTATACCTGTGGTACATCCACATCCATTCTAGATTGTGGCACAGTATAATGAGGTTCCACTTTGTTATTTTCCCACAGAGGACTCTGCTCTGCACTACACAGATAATCAGGTGCCAGCTTTCAAACTATGCCGCTAGTTTGTAGATGTAAAAATCCCAATATTTAGCTAAAATCACAAATTATAAAAATTATAATCATAAAGTTATCTCTAGTTTGCAGTTAGTTTCTGCCTCTCAGGTCCAAACATTCTCCTCAGCATACTGTAGAGTGATGTGTTTGTGTGTGAAAGCAACAAAGACTGAATAAATAAAGCAAAACTGTTCACTTACCTGTACCAATAAACATCTGCTTATCACAGAAGTCACAAGTGGCTATCACATTGAAAGTCCTTGTAAATCGATGTTTTATAGCATGGCACATAGGACGAGTTATCGTCGGAGTACGTGGAGATTTCGGAACTTGCAATGTAGCTGAAAAAATCCAGTTTATCTATTGAAGACATGCATGGTTAATTTGGCACAATTCTCAATATATGGCCAATGGCACCATATATCACAGAGAGATTTCAACATTTCTGACTTTAGCACATCTTTCACATGCATTTTTCCCAAAATGTTTCAAAATGTGTGTGTAATTTACATTACAATTTATGAAGTCAATTATGCAAGAACATCACCCTTGCCAGACTTATGTGATAAAGTATTTCTGTACAGAATCTGGTTAGGCCCTATAAGTTGTCAATAGTTCTTTTTACTGAAACTCTCTACTAATTAAACCTCATCACATTCTGTAAATTCCTGTCACCAAATGGAGGAGTTATAATTACTTTTCAACAAAATAAAACATCAATCAACAAACGAAAAGACCAATTACAGAACCTCATATCTTGTCACGTCATGTCAAGGTTTTTTCTATGTGGCACAGCATCCCACTTATAGACTATACTGTCCAGAGAATTTGCATGGGTCCAAGGTCATACCAAAGACGGTATGATGGGCTGCTGCTCTATCACACATCTTCCATCCATTGTCATTCTTCTGTACCTTTCATTAATTTTTTAGCCTTTGAATAATGTCCTTCCTACATATAAATATAATGTGTGAAACATGTAGGAAACTGTACCCAATTTTATACTTGAAAATGAGTATGTGTGAATCACGCATACAACCATTCTAACACCTTTTATATCTAGTAGCACGTGTAGCTTGCAGGAAAATATTTATCATTATTAAAGATGAAACAAAGTTAACTAGGTTGCTGAACTATGCACTAAAAACATATTTACTTGCAATACACCCAGCATATTTTACTTTCCACACAAAATATTCCACTTGTCACAGAAGTACATGAGAAAATTTCTTGAGCCCTGACCACACTGTTACTTTAGTTTAAAAACCTGAAGTGTTGAAAAATCCATACACTTTTAAGAACTGTAAACAGTAAGACAATATACAATGCAGTCTACTCAGTCAATCAGCCTTGCAAATATGGATTTCATATGCAATCTTTCACATACTATCTATGTCTGCAGCATCTGGGACACTGACATGATGACTAAAATAACCACACAGGGAATTTATACCCACAGTATGCTCACAGCTCAGTGTCCTGTACCTAGCACAGACCATGGAGAACAGAGGGCAGAGTTATGCTATCAGTTATCACAGTCCATGTTGCTTAACCTGAGCCTTCCCAGGGAGTCAGCCATCACTGTTCCTTCTTTATGATACCTTCATGATGGCCCTACCTCCCTCAAGCATGGTGGTGGTAGCTGGATAACATAAACAACTGGTGGTATCTTGGTTAAAGTTACTTGGATACACCTGGATCCCAACAGCCTCCTTCATTAAGCAATCCATGTAGCCTGCCATTCTAGCCAGCACCTTCACGTTATTAACACTTTGGAACTATATCTAATATGCAGAGTGATGCTCAAAATGCTGAATATCCTATTTCTGCTCCTATGCAGTCCCTTATGCAAGCAGTATTTAAATTCTGGTCTTCTGCACATTACCACAGGCATTTAATTCCACTGCCAAAGGGTTCAAGTTCATCTATTTGGTCCTACACAAGAAAGAAATACAACATGCCACATATATACAAGCAGTCTCCAACCAAACATCAGCCTCAAGATGGAGATGGAAGAGGACAATTTGCTATCACTCCTTCATATACCCACACACACACACCAATATCTACCTACATGCCAGGTGCATCATCACGCATCACAAAGCAATGCCAGATTCTCATCACTCATGATCGCACATGGAGAAGCCCAGCACATTAAGAAGACTTAATAGGCAGACATCCACTTGGCTCTTAACCCAAGATTGAGGTCAAATTCATAGGCGAGGAGATAGTTAACAGTGGCTGCTGTACCCTTCATGCAGACCACCTATTAAAAGGATCAACAGGCTTCTAATGAAGTTCAAGAAATGAACCGTGCACATTCCAACTACAAGGAAAGCACATCTGTTGAGATGAGTGGCAGATGACCTTGGCAGTAAGGTCTGTGTTTGTGTGTGCACCCCATGGTCCATACCATTACATCAACATAAAGGAGACTGAAGACATATACAAAATTATTCCAAACTGAGAAGTCAGAGGGGATCACAGCACTATGGCACAGCTCATAATCTCCAGAGTGCAGGAGGCCATCAACATCTGGCTGCACCTCAGCAGCTAAACAGACATGTACAATTGAACAAAGTCATTCATGGTACACAGCCACCTACATTCTTCAGCGAGATGCAGGCTTGAAAAAGCAACAAGACACGGCACTGCATCACTACAGCCACATCGTGCAGAATCACCCCAATCATATGATGCCAGGTGAAATCAGCAGAAGTGCACCAATTGCCTGGCCTCCTAGATCACCAAATGAAATGTGCTACATGAAGAACCCTGTGTACCAAGGTAAAAATGACAACTGTCAGCAGTTTAATGCCCACATACAGGGTACTGTGGTTACAGTAACTGACAACATGTGCCGAGGCCAAGTGGATAGAGGTCGAATGCTGTCTGGATATTGGCCATGCCACCAGGAGAGCTCACACGGAAATCTACTATAGTAGAAATAAATGCTGAGAGTTTTCCTTTGAAATGGTGAAAACCAGCAACACTATAATGAACAGATTTTGACACACATATTTTTCTTTTTGGATCTTATCATCTGAACATCTGTACAGTAAGCAAGGGTACAAAAGGACATCACCATCCAACCACCTGAAGATGTACGTAGAGTCAACTCACCTAATGACATGAACATGAACTGTACCTCAATCAAGCACTGTCACAAACCTTGAAATAAAAAATACTGCCTTAAGTCTAAATAAAATTCTGTATTAATAGACAATACTATACATTTGCAACTGCTGTCATCACTGCTATCCATGCCCACGGAATTGTATGGAGGAGATTTCACAGGGCTCGATATCAAGGGTGATGTGTGGCCAATTTCACTGCCATATGGGCCAGGTTCAGTAGGAAGACGGCCACGACGTGGTATATGTTCCACACTACAACAAATCAAAATATGACACTCCTTTAATGTTTACAACATTCTGTCAGTTCCATCTTACAAACCTTGATAAGAAGTCATCTATTCACATGATCACAATTTTCCCCATTTAGGCAGTAACCAGAAAAAAGCTCATCACTGTCAGTATAAAAGACTGCCACAAAAAATCATCATGCTATTCATTAGCTGCCTTTTGTATGATCTGAAAGTGAGTGTGTGTTGTGCAATTCACACCTGGAGAATAACAGGACCGTTTTATTTTCTTTTTTGATGAATGACAATACATAAGATTGTGATGCCCAGATCCTAAATATCCCCACAGTAAAGACTACAAACTTCACAAAGGTGAAATTCTGTGAACTGGTAAATGCATACTGATGTTACAAAGGGATCTGCTGCCTCCAGCATTAAGGTGGATGAATAAACTGTGCAAGCTAATGGTAAGTGATAGAGGAGAGTTGAGACAAGGCAAAACCAATAAGAATGGTTTGAGTGGATGGGATCTAATTTTAACAATGGGTATAATGTATCCTTGGAAGAGTTAAACAAAGGGAGTGGTGCACCTGCAATGAGAAAGAGGAATAGAGGTAAAAGGTAAATTGTGAAGGAGAAGAAAGCAAAGAGACAAATACAAAACTAATAAAAGAAAGTAAAATAGATTAAAGTAAATTATTTAACTCCTTGGAGAATGGTCATGCTTAACAAGCTAAGAGGTAAATTAAAAACAAAATGAAACACAAAAAGTGCTATAGAAAATAAAACAAATGACAGTGAAAACGGGTAAGTCGAAAGTGAAACAAAGAAGTGAAAGGCATAAATAACAGAAAAATTAAAATGTAAATAAAGTACTGGAAAAAACTTGGGGATGGTGGAGGGGAGAGAGAAAGCACACAAACAAGATGGGCAATGCACAACAGTTCCAACACTTTCCCTCTGTTATTGTCTGTAGATTTTCAATTCACGAATGTTAACTTTTGATAATTTCATACAAAACACTGATAAAAGCAAGTATTTTATATCCTATCTCTACACATTACACAACAGTTCCCTCTGCAATGTAGCAACAGATTTACCATCAATCACATACAAATATCATGCAGTTGCCAGGACATGAATAAAACTTGCAATTACAGAGAAGTGTCCAGCTTCATAATCATATAAAGCACTACATTAAAAGAATAAAGCAAGAATATCTTTCCAACGCAGACTAAATGCAATCAAGGCTTTTTTTTTTTTTGCATGGGATGACAGACAGGCCTATGTACACTGTACTGTAGGCCTTGTATTACACCTTAGTTGTATTCCTGAAAGAGTCGACATAAATCGAAAATGATATTCCCATCAAAAATAAGGGGTTGGTATAACAGAATGCAGCCAAACAAATCGTGTTACATTGAAAATGAGAGGGCATAAATTAAGAAGTGGTAATAAACTGATAAAAGGTTATAAAGCACAAATGTATAAAACAAGGCCTACATGTATATGCATGCAGTCCTGCCAAATTAGTCTTCAGATAAAGTGTCATTTGTTTGTCAGATCTAACTAAAACTAAAAAGGCTCGCCCTTTTTTTTTTGTAAAATTTTCCAGTATAAAATTTCACGAAGATTCATGCAGATGTCCAAGTTGTTACGAGTGTACAGAGAGATTACTGGGCAATTTGATTTTCACAGGCTCTCTGTACAGATGTGAATGTGCCTAAAAAGGGAATAGAAACAAAGGGAGAAACGGGAGACAGAACAGGACGACGAAAGGCAAGCCCTTAACAGTCACGCCAGTGCACATTTATCAGACTACATGATGTCCATTCCCAGGGACAGTAACATTCAGTCACCACTGCAAAAAACTTCAAATCTCACACCCCAATTGTTTTAACAGAACGCAAAGGAGCATTTTCATTAGGTACCCAGGTTTTTTAAAAATAAATAATACATAATAAAAAAGGTGTTCCTTGTCCACACCAAGATGGCATATAGGTGGAGTAGAGGTACAGCCCCACTCATTCCCAACTTCCACCCTAGATGGAGAAGAGCAGTTTAACTTCATGCCCTAGCCATTCTACCCCAAGGACAACCATGGTACCCACTGAACAGGAGGCTGGGTGGGCCCCAGAGCCAGTCTGGATGTTGGTGGAGGAAGAAAAACTCTTGACCCTACCAGGATTCAAACCCCAGACTGTCCAGCCTGTAGCCTAGTTGCTGCACCCCCTATGCCACTCTGGATCCTGTTGTATCCAGAAGGTCAAATGCAGTTCTTCCACATGGTTTAAAAAAGAGAAAGAGAAGATAGGGGTGCATCAACTGCAAGTAAAGTAAATAAAAAGAATGGGATGGCAAACCAGTTCACTCACTTAGAGAGGTTATCAGCACCTTCCACACGATTGGCTAATTGGGACTCATGTGACTTTGACTTGGTAAGTGGATAAACATCAGCTGGTTGCTGTAGTCCAGTCTGGTGCTTCTTACATGGAGGGGGAGTTGTTGGAAACTTCCCTCTATCACCGCCTAAAATATCAACAGAAATATTTACGTGACAAAAAGTGTGTTTCCCCTGAAAAAGGCAAAGTGTTAACAAAAAATACCTACATTCTTTAAATGCTCATCATTCTCCGTACACATTATAGGATGAAATGCTGCAAACTACAGCCTTAAATCAAGCATATCTTTCATTTAACTAAAAGAACTCATTCAATTGGATTTTCCCATGCTTTTGTATGAAGATTCATGTTCTGCCAGTACAGGTTTTGAAATTACAGTTATGAAAATGACACAGAGGATTCACAGAATGTCTTGTGCAATGAAACATTAATTGAATTTATTTTTCAAGCCTTATTTGTGTCCCACAAAAAAAATGTAAAAATATACGCATAAATTGAACTGAAGAAAATCATCATATAGTTTAAATTTCGTAACCACAACAGCAAATTGCTCTGTGATTCTGACACAGCCCCCATTTTAGATATTTCTCAACTCTAGATCCGAAAAGCTTGTCCCCCTCCAAACAATCTTAAATGGGAGGGGAGGCATAACCTGCAGTCTTACAAAATTCTGTTTGTTCCACCTGGGCTGCATCCAAGAATGAACTTTAACATCTTTCGTAACATATATAATGATTTATCACACAGAGGCATGGTAAAACACAATAATTAAAATTACTGCAGCACTCGTGAAGTGCAAAGGACAGAGACAACAACTGGCTACATGCACAAGTCAGATGTCTAAATAAGACTCACCTTTTCCTTTGACAACAGGAGGTGTTGAGGGTGGGGTACACTGATGCACAGGAGGTGAAAGTGGGGCATGACCTGGATGTGTTGGAGTGCTAGGCTGGGGCAAAGAAATAATGGAAGATGTTGATGAAGCTGTTGCAAGAGTAGAGATAGAACCACCTAAGTTGTTGCAGTTGTTGTAGTTATTATTATTGTATGGGAGACAATCCTCTGATGGAACTGAGGAACGTTCAGCTCGATTTCGAGGAGGTCGAGGCGAAGTGCTACCAACACTCTTCATTACTTGGTGCTGATCCCATGAATCCCAATACAGAGCAAGGTCGCATGTCTCATTGGGTGTCTCATCACGCAGAAGAATTTCTGAAAATACAGACATAATTATCAGCAGCAGCAGCAGCAGCAGCACCACCACCACCACCACCAGCACAACCACAACCACAACCACTACCACCTCTTCCTCTTCTATTATTATGTCAATGATCAAGGTATGATGATGATGATAATTATCTACAGTGCACACCCAACTTCACCTCATACATTAAAAGAATCACATAGATTTGTGAGTGGTGTCCAAGAAAAGGGCACTATATAGACAGTGTAAGATGGTTAGACTAACAGAAGGTGGAGAAACGTGCATAAATGGGCACTGCATAATTTGTTTTCTTCACAAATTTTCAAGAGCAGTAATAAATGCATAAGAAATTTGGGCAGAGTAAGTGAAGTGACAAAACCACTTGAAGACCATGGTGTTGATGAAAAGATATCAAAATGAGTTTTAATGAAACTGTGTGGGATCAGGATAGCATAGATGGTATGTTTACCAGGCCATGGGCTAGATAATCTGGGGTTCAAATCCTAGCAGGGACAGAAGATTTGCTCTTCTCCAAATTGCTCAGAGTGGCTCTGGGATCCACCCAGCCTCCTCTTCAGTGGATACCAGGGCTTTTTCTCCAGAAGCAAGGCAGTCAGGGGTAAGACTGACCACTCACCCCCACCTAGTACCAAGCTGAAAATGAATGCAATGATAACTCCACTTCCCACATATGCCTTCGTGGCACACAGGAACAAATTTACCTTTCCAAAGAAATAGGACAGAAGGTTGTGGACTGGATTCAGAAGAATGACAAGTGACAGGCTTATGTAAACTCAGCACTAAATCTGCCTTTTCTGTAATTAGACAGGGAGTTTCTTGATGCAGCAAATGACTATCAACTGCCCCAAAAGACCACTGCTCTACATACTTAGTAACCAGTAAACGTACGTACTCCCACATCTTGAAATTACAGGGTACAATGAGTTGTTGGCTTCATGCTTTAACCTTTAACTTCCAAGGACAGGGTGTCCACCTCCCACTTGACAGGAGCCTGCGCAAGCCCAAGAACCGATTTCGAAATGGTGGTGAAGAGAAAAATTCCATCTCTGTTCTAGCATGAAACCCCATCTGTCCTATCCACTGTCAGTCCAGTAAATGACTGAGGTATCCCACTCAATCATCCTTGTCATTACTGTGTTGGTGGCAGTGATGGTGGTGGTGGCATGATGAAGTTTTAACACCTTTCTTTTCTGTAAGTGGCGAACTGATAATTTGCAATGGCATAAACAGACAATGAAGATTCTGCTGGGAACACAATCCGAATGCATGACCTCTGATAGTAGGTTCATCACAGGTAGGTTTCAAGATGCCTAATAAAGGATAAAACAGAGGTATATTAAATGTTACAGTCTTGCATATGTGAAGGACCATCAAGTGAAAAACCAAAATAAATTTTTAACATATAGCCCATTCAGCACACAGTAATTACAAAACAAAATCTATTTTGCGCTGACTCTCACAAAGCCAACGAAAGTTCTGCCACCTCTTCATACTAAATGGGCTCGATGAGAAGTTTTACTCAAGAAACAAACACCTGACAGGTAATGAAGTAAATATCACAGTGGGTAAATTTAATGTCAGAGTGAGAGCCATGCCTTTGTATTATAACATCAAATATTCTTTACTCTCACAGCACAACATATCCAGCCATTCATATTAATCAAATGAGTGTCACATTCATAGGAGCCACCCAAATCATGCAAGTCACTGCAACTCAAATCATGTGTTGCTGACTTCATCTATGTGTATAACTGGTACATTGTACTGTGATGGTAAAGACACTGGGGCAATTTTATTGGCCAGCAAATAAGACTAATCATGCAGGATACAAAATAAATAATGGAACAAATAAATTTGTTTATGTGTGACATCCAACTGTGATATACAAATTAAAAAGGATGGATGAGGGAGAGTCAGTCACATCAACACCTCTGCAATGTATTATTGTATACAGGGCAACATGTAATGCCTTTGGCTAAAAGTCATCATCAAGCACTACGAAAATGCTTGTAGAAACAGTTTGTGCACACTATACGATAAAATTTTAAGTGACTGAGAACTCAGCCTCACAATATGCTGTGCATTAAAGTCGAATTTAAATAACAGAGACAGAACAATATACATTTGGATATGAGAAAATAAAGTTTTTCTCAAGAAGGTAATCAGTAAACAAGAATTTGAACTTAAAATTTTTTCAATTACAGGTTTTCATCCCTCAGAGGTCTACACAAGACACAAAAATTTTCCTTTCACTTAATTGAAGTAAAGTATCATGTTTTTAATATATCCCAATATGCATTATTCTATTTCAATCATTCCATTTTTAGATTTACAACACACAGCATATTGTCCCAACAATGACTGGGTTCAAAGAGCAGTTGGACCACCCATCAGCATGAGGAGAGGAATTCTTTTTTATTTTATCTTTGGTGAGCCAGCACACTACAAAAGGAAGGCCCTTCCAAAACCCCCAACTTCTCGACCTTCTCATTTACCCATTTTCCTCCAGTCGCGTCAGCTATGGAATCAGTCACAAAAGCCATATTTTGGAAGTTTTGTTTGGTATTTACATTCTGCATTTATGAATTTATGGTTTTAACCTCTAAACAGCAGCATGTGTGACTTTTCAGTTATACTTTGTATGGGCATTTTGTTCCCTTGGAAGAATTAATTCAACATTAACTAGTATAAATTATGGAAAGTTTTTTTTAAAGTGGTCAGCAAACAAAAGAAGAACTCTTTCTTTGCCTGAACAATCACAGGAGTCACACCTGTCACAGGTATCACCTTGCAAAATGAGGTGGGTAAAAGGACAGAGGGGATTAAAAAATTTAGACATGAGAGAAGATGGAATGCAAAGAAGTTGGTCTATGGTCAAAAGGTAGTTAAGTCAGTAATTGGAGAGTTATCCAGGTGACTGGAAATCGGAAACAGTGATCACATGCTAGGGTATACTGTAGTAAGAGACAGTAAAACCTAAGGTGGTATTCAGTGTCTAAACTGTACATAAGAATCACTAATACATGTAAAGTACTGCTGTGTGGTTCAATGTGTTGTGGTATTTCTTACAAACACATGGACAACAATGGCTGAAACAACCTTTTTAAACTCTGAGAAAACTCATCATACTCAACATCAAAACCAGACCAAGCTTCTGATTCCCCCCCCCCCCCCCCCCCCCCCCACAAAACAAAAAACTCCCCCCCCCCCCCCACCCGGGGGCGGGCCAGGGCGGGAAACAAGAGGAAGGGGGTTGTGTTTGTTTTATATATATTTCTGGCGCGGTCC
>Ga0123352_10010152_pt1 | contig 14774 bp, 8 predicted proteins | sample TergutLab28metaG_FD_89700 | JGI IMG/M metagenome (GOLD analysis project Ga0123352, IMG submission 89700) | Labiotermes labralis P1 segment gut microbial communities from Petit-Saut dam, French Guiana - Lab288 P1 | ecosystem: Host-associated > Arthropoda: Insects > Digestive system > Gut ... | reverse complement strand
CCCGTTGCGCTGACCACGTGACACCCCTCTATCCGCAAAAGTTGGCACTAACTTCGCCGACCGGCGGCGGCCGCTCTGTCGGTATAGTTCGCGTGCGGACTAAGGCCACGGAGTTTGTTTTAGGAGTTTTTTCGTCCTAATAATGACTTTACATGAACCTGAAATCGGACGCTAATTTCGGAAAAAATAAGATCTAATTATACAAAAAAAAATTGGTACAACTGCGGCTGTTCTTGTCCACGCCATGAAGACAAATCGGAGGGGGGGTGGGGGTGGTAGAAATTCAGCTCCACACATTCTTAACCTGAGCCTTGTGTGGAGGTGATTGGTCAACTTGAAAATTTTTAAATTTGGTTCATGTTTAGCAGAAGGCAGTGGGCATTAATACATGTATCTGTGTGCAGTGTAGACTGTGTAGTATAAGTGCCTTAATAAACGTAGACTTATGTTGTCAAGAGGTGAGAAAAACTGTACAGAAAATATGCACTTTACTGTATTTAGTTACAGTACAATTAGTAGCCGTATTTTACCAAGCATAAGTGAAGGTCTTATGCCAAGACCATGTCCGTCTGTCGGCCCTTCTTTGACCTCATATTAGCTACTAAACCGTTGGTCGGGTTTTCATGAAAATCGGTAGGAAGATATTCACAAAGAGTCGCTGGCCAACCGTAAGTTCCGTGGGATTCGGCGCAATGACATCTGCACAAAAGAATTTCTGCTCGTAATTTTAAAAATTCTTGACCGATTTGGGTGAAATTCGGCGTAGCAAATGTCCACCCGATGTCACTAGGCAGTTCGGAATTTCTTTAAAATCGGAGAGGTGAAAAGCATACTTCACTTGATGTCATGATTGAAATTTGTCTCTTTTTGTTTGTTGTCCCGATTTGCGTAAAATTCGGTACAGGAGACGTCCGCACTGTTTATGAAGTAACTGTGATTTGTGTGACAATAGGCGCAGTGAGCACGACACTTCAATACAGGGAATAAATAGGTGCCTCCCCACATGTCCCACATTTATTGTAGAGTTTGGGTGATAAAGGCTAAAGAGATCTGAAGACACTTCTGTTGACATTTTGTGAGTTTTGTGAGAAATTAGCACATGGAAGCCCTTACTTTGCATACATTTACGGGTTTACCGTAGAAACTGTTCGATATTTAGAAAGTAAAGAACGCCTGTGTCAAGTCCGTGTACTTTGTCACGGTGTTCAAATTATTCATTCTTGTTGATGACGCTGACTGTCATGAGCTTAGACTGCATTGATGGACAGGGTTGCAGGACAGGTTTGCGAAAATACCAGGCGCAGGTCGTCTGGACGCTACTTTTTTTTTTAATTTTTACGGGGGCGCCCAATATTTCTGGGTCCTCCATATTGAACTTGCCCTTCGCGCCTAAAGTTTTGAGGTGGCTTCTAGATTATTTTTTTTTATCTGTTGACCCGTGTGATAGAGAAGAGTGAAATGTGAGTGTTGTGGGACGTAATTCGAGGTAATGAGCCTGGCGATCTTTTGGACGGGCTGAGCAAATCGAAAAAGGCATCAGCCGAGGTTGCTGAGGTTCCGGTACACCACTTCCGGTATGTAGAGCAGAAATTGCACGACGTTCAGACACTGACAGCAGGTCGGTGTCATAAACTGTGTACCTGTTTTGTGTGGGAGGTGAATAACTGCAGGCTGACAGTGTTATGTGCGTTCCTCTCATAACATGTCAATGAGATTCGCAATTTTTTTTTTTGCGTGAAACCAATGCCAGTGGGGATATTGCAACACCAACTTTGCATTTCCTCTGTGGTTATGAAAATATTACCGTTTCTTAATGATTCCAAAAAACGTGCGCACTGCTAGACATCTTGAAAGTGTCTGTTACAGTATCTCATCAATCCATGTATATGTAAAGTCCGGTAAATTGCCTTTCTGGTTAGCTTCATTTCAGCACTGTGGCTTATTTTTATCACCTTCCCACTCTTCCTTCATCCTCACTGTGCTTATCTATTACCCCACTCAACATTTCGCGTTATTTTCTGTCTACTCTTTCCACTCTGTGCCAGACTGTTTCTCGTGCCGTTCCCGATCTATGGCGTAACGGTTGGAAGAAAACTTTAGGGCGATCTAAAAGGCATGATGAGAAGGGAAGAAGGTGTATAGGGGTGAAAATAGCGGGGTTTGTGAACGGACAGTCGGTAGGGGGGAATCCAGCACTGAAATGAAGCTAGTTTTATTTAGGGGGGGAGGGGGTGGACAACAAATAAACGAAAACTTTAGAATTTTTTGTCATGGACTTGAGTAGGGGACTGCATTGTATTATCTGTTATATGTTGGGGCCACTGTTTGCGCATGCGCGGAGCACTCGTCTGTGCGTGTGTGCAATGGCGGTCAGCCCATGTGTGTCGGTACTGCAGAGAGCAGTGAAAGTGTCAATTGTCAACAGACGAGTTCATTTGAGGAAGGAAAGTGTTTAACCTTTAGACGCCTAACGTCCAAGTATAGTCGACGTACCGCACCGCTAACCTCCAAAGTTGCATTTTGTATATTTATTCAACAAATATAGGTACTGAATATTTTAAACATTGTATATACTCTCCGTTTTTTTCTCTTCAAAATGCAGTTTGTTTCATCATTCTAACGTGTTTGGTTTCTGTATTATTCACATTTTATATACAGGTGTGCTAAAATTAAAAAAAAAATAATTCCGGCGCCAAAAGGTTAATGTTCTTTATTACATGCATGGCAAATCAGTCGTCAGAAAGAAATCCAAATTAGCGCCTTTGCTAGGATGCAAGGAAAGCACACTAGGACAAAGGAGACGAGACAGGCAATGTTACATATAACTTAACATTGAGCCGTGTTCGTTTAACCATTGTTACAGTGGGAAAGTAATAAGTACTACATATTCTGAGTGTGTGTTTGTAGCCGTAGGTATCCAGCATGCAATGCATATGCGCCATATTGTCATCTGTTGCCTGCCCCGCTGTAAAATATTTTCCACATTAACCAGGTCACGTTTTTCGGGGGAAAAAAACTTATTGAGCACAAAATGTGTTTTGATTTTCAGTTCAGATTTTCGTCTGCAATATTTCTCATTCTAAGAAGAATTGAGTGAAATGTGATAAAAATGTACATCGGTCTTCATGTAAAGTACCGGTTATTCTTGTCAGATTTTCATGAAACTTGAATTTTCTCGACATGTTTTCGAAAATTACGGCTCCTGAAATAGCAGTGCAGTTTTTTTTCATTTTCTCATTTCCGCGTGTCTGTGCGTGAAATCTGGTATTGTGAAAGATGTTGTATGTGTATACAAACTTTTATGGTGTTTGTGTCTTGCTTATTGCTAACATGCTGAAGCAATACTGGCCATTCTTCTGTCAGGCCTTGTTGAATCTGCTGTTTATCAGACCTGTTCTCTTATTTATGTATTGGAGTTATTTGTTTATTTATGCTTTATGCTCTCCTACACATCAATATGGGCACATGGTGTATTATGAATAGTTTAGAAACTTTGTCTGGTGTTCCCTTTGTGCTTGTTCAGCTTTGTATTTGGTATGTACATGTGGTGGTTTCCAACACCAGGCAGTTGGCCAAGTTTGTTAGGACATTCCTCTTCCTCGGTCCTGAATAGCAAATTTCATACATCATTTGGCTTTCATGGGTGAATGCTGTTCAGTGTGTGAGATTGCACATTTGGGCCCAGTCAGTCGCTTTTGCAAAGGTATGATCTTGGCCATGATACACATGGCAGTCCTCACTAGGACACTTATCAACATATAATCTGGTACTCTGTATGTCGAAATTAAAAAAAAAAAACCCCATAAAATCGACATTCGAAATTCATTATCTGTATGTTACTAGTTGAGACAGACAGCACTCACTTCATCCTAGCGCTCTTCCACCTCCATTTTGTTACTCTGTTGTATCCAGTAGGGTCTGTATGTTGGACACACACATTCATTTGAGCATGACACAGAAAGTTCCTTTGCTGTGAAGCCCAGTTTCATTTTTATATAAATCTATCTGGCAGTTATCCAGTTTTCTTGTACGGGGCAGATGACTGAACAGACTGACTGACGTGAAGAAAGTAATGGACATTTTCCATCTTTTTCTTTGTGAATGGACCAAGTGTTTGTTTTTGTGGATAGTTTTTTTTGGTCAGAAAAGATATGTTTCTGGATGAAGGGACCAAATTCAATGTTATAATGGTGCCGGTGCCTATTTATGAATAACAGAACTGACACATCTTTTTTTTACTGCCTTCGCCATTCCACTCAAGTAACTATTTTAAAATGTCCACTGTTTTTGTCATGCTGTTTAATATTGGAGAATTTTATGAAACAAACCTCAGGCTGTTTCAGTTTATGCTGAAACTTGGACAAAAGTAACAAATGTTTTGTCTGCATATCTTTGTGCATCTTCAGCACAGCTGGCCAGATATTGAATCGAGTGAAAGATTTTGGAATAGACCTTGTAGACACAATTTATGACCAACACTTTGTTTCTTTAAGACTTGTAGTTTTGGAAATAATTGCAGGTGTCGGTATGTACTGTTTCAAATTTTCATATGATGCAGTTATAACTGGTTGTGAATATTTTCATGCACTTACTGCCATGCAGGAAACAAAAGAAAGTCATGACTTAATAGAAATTAAGTTTTATTGATTCTTTTACTCTGCTGTTATGCAATGACTTTGAAGCATGTCTTAAATTATGAATATTCGAAACATTGAAAGTATTTTTTTTTTGAGTATATAAAAGAGCAGTGAAGATAGGAGCATTAATTTAGATTTTTTTTAAGTGCATTTGCAAAACTGAGAAGAGCAACTGTTAGCTTTGTCACGTCTATCATTTAAGACATTTGATATTTGAGAATATTTTGAAAATCTGTTGAGGAAATTCAAGTTTCATTAAAATTGGACAAGAATAACGAGCACTTTACATGAAGACCAATGTACATTTCTCGTCATATTTCACTCATTTCTTCTTAGAATGAGAAATGTTCCAGACAAAAGTTGTAGAGAAAATCAAAACACACATTTTGTGTTAAATAACATTTTTAAAAAATTGTGCAATTTGTGAGATAATGTGGAAAAATAATGTAGAGCCAGCGGACCACAGGTGACAATATGGCACATGATCATTGCAGGCTGGATAACTAAGGCTACAGGCACACACTCAGAATATGTAATACTTACAGATTTTCCACTGCAATAATGGTTGCAAGAATGTGCCTGAATGTTATGTTGTGTGTATCGCGCGTGTCTTGTTTCATTAATACATAGTTTGGCCTTCCTGTTGATTTGGATAATGATCCATTCGAGGAACTGCCTTTTGATTTAATATTTGCTTACTTTAAGGGAAAATTTAATCATATTCTTAATTACTTATAGTCAAATATTGTCACCCATGGTGTATTGTCTAAAAAAATAATCATAGAACCTAATCATATTTAAAACTGTCATTTATCAGTGCTTTGACTCAAGTCATCAGGTTTGTGGTATTTGTACAGGCACATCACATGCCGTCATTTCCTTCCGACAGTCTCAAAACACATGTAACAGATGTTATGCTGTGTGTACATTTCTAAAATTATCAGTTACTGGTTTCATATTCTCTTCTGTTCTTCATATGAAATACCAATTTCTTCTTGATTCTAGGTTTTTTAAGGCAAGATATCCAGAAATATTTTGTGTTCTTGTTCCAGGTTTGCCGTGATGGCGTATTGTTGGGCAATGAGCGCGGATGAGCGGCCAACTTTCTCCCAGCTCCATATTTGTTTACAAGAATTCTACACCCAGCTCACCCGCTATGTGTGACAAGCGTTTATTATTGTGCTACTAGTGATGTGAAAGGGAACTTGTAGACCATAATGTACTTGGAGAAGGAAGGGATAGTGACAGGTAGATACAGTGGCACCAAGTGCTGTCCAGTTTAGTGTACTTAGTGCATTGGACCAAGAGACTAAGATATTTTTGACGTAGTGGCTCTACAACTAATCAGACGTTGCTGTGACTTGTTTAGTGTGTTTGTTCCATCTAATTTTTTATGTGTCTTACACATTTTGGCCTAATAGGAGTCATCAAGAAGGGTCTTTTATACAACTGAATACGTGCTTTATAATGTACAGTTTTTATGTATTATGTGATACACATTTAAAAGTTTCAGGACGTATCAAGATATGCAACAGATCAGCCAAACCTGAAAAATGAAAATACAGGGAAGGGCATACATATTTATTTGGCAAAACAAAGACTGGATGACTAGATAATAAAATGATTAACCCACCTTGTCGGATTGGACAATGCCAAAAAGGCAAAAAAAAATTTGTTTCAAATGTACACATGGTGTGCTTGAGCCTTGTCCATGGAGTACTAAAGAAACAGACAAAATTTTAAAATCCCTACCAGTGTGTGTTTTTGTGTAGATGGTTAGATTGTATGTGACGTTACCTATGTAGAGATGTTGCTCTGGTGGCGTTCAAAGAATACATAGGTTTGAAGCCCTGAAGATGACAGAAATTTTTAATTCTACTCGGTATCCCTAATGAAACGCTGGCAAGATATTTTAAATAGACCATCACAGCTTTATCACTTATTCCTGATGCATGGTTTGTCATCTCTACATTTACCATACATGTGACGCCTGTCCTACTTGAATTCGTGATGGTTCGTTTTGAATCTTAGCTAAATCACATCCTTTCACAGTAACTGTCTATGAGAATATTCTTACAACTGCTCTAACTATTCTTTCTGTCTGCAGTTCTTCTTATATTATAATCTCGTTTTGACACTGTATGACTTCTTTAGCTGCCTCAGGTCAAAACAAAAAATCAAAACGTGCCTAACCTATCAGTACATAAAACAATGTCTTGAACCTGAATACTGAGGACTTTAGAAATGTGGAGTTCAAAATGTATGCAATTTTAGGCATAATACTGGAATAAATTTAATTAAGAAATATACAGTGGTAGGATGATCCCAATTATTTTTGTATTAAACTCAAATGCAGTTTTGTGTGTACATATGAATGTTAGTGACTTTGTCTTGCCTTGCTTCCTGAATGACTGCTTTGTGTCCATTGAGAAGTGTGTACTGGATGTAATGGAGGTGAGGTAATGCACCTAGCATCATCATACTGCCGTACAGCAACCCGGTGCAATGTGTGTAATTACAGCATAACCGTAACTGGTGCAGTCAGACATACCGCATGCATTACATACATTTTGATTGGAAGAAGCGAAAACTTTGTTGATGATGTGGGTTCAATTTGATTTGGAACCCTGTGTGTGTGCTGAAAATGAGCAAACCTATAAAGGTACATTGTAAACTTTTAATTGTTTGTTTTTGTGTAACGCAGTAGATGAGAAATGCATCCTATAAGATAATTCCAAAAAACCTAGAACATTTTTAGGTTTTTATGCAATGGATACTTAGAGATAAAAAGTATTATGCGTTGTGTGTTATGTAGAGTAAAAGCTGTAATATTTGGCACGTCCATTACCAAAGATTTGCTGGATATTACAGTTTTTCGCAAATCAGAACGTTGTACCCAATGTGTATCTTAGTGTACTTAGCAACTTCCTGCACAGACGTAACCATCTAATTTGTCACTTGACATGCTGTAATGTCTCTGCTACACTTCCTGTTCATTTGCATCACTATGTACATTTATATATATATAAACCTAAAAAAACCTGATAAGACACAAATATTTCATTCACTCCAGCATCAGTTCACAACACTGATGATGCCAGATTATGACATAATGAAATGTAACTTTAATATCATTCATTCTGTGTATTAATTAATGACCTTTCTTTTAAGAACCAACTAAATGGTCAACATGTCAATGCAATTTTACATGTAAAGTTTTTATAAAAATGGTTATCTTTTGCCTGCTGGACGTCTGTGACTTACATATCATTTATTCCATGCATTATTTAATGAAATGTCTCAAATACCAATGAAACGCACAATGTGTCAATGGAAGTTTGCATTTAAAGTTTAAAGTATAGTGCCTCCCTCTATAGTGGGCTGGTATAGCTCACTCGGTATAACGACTCCCTATGGGCTGGATGGTCATGGGATCAAATCATGGTGGGGTAAGATTTTTGCATGCATCCAGACCATCCCTGAGGCCCACCCATCCTCTTATACAATGGGAACCAGGGCTTTCCTGGGGTAAAACAGCAGGGCCGTAGCATTGACCCCTCCCATCTAGCGCTGAGGTTGAAGAAAGAGTACAGCCATACATCTACTTGCCCTCTGGGCCTTTGTGGCCTGTCCTAGGGTGAACTTTACCATTACCTACTACTATATCATGCACTATACCCTGAAATACTGATGGCACATTACTTTATGACCACATTGCCTTTGTACAGGATAATTATACATTTCACGTTCTTTGCCATAGCATGCTGCTCAAGGTAACAGTTTTCACTGCAGTTTGCTAGTATAATTTTTAAACCTTAATTTTACTTCATGATTTATACATACTTTTTTGATGATGATGACTCATCAAGAGTCAAAACTTGGAGATGCTACATTTGAAACTTTAAATGTAATCTTTCACTGAGTTGTTGTGCATTTAGTTGGCTGTTACAAGGCGGTTCATACTAAAATATAATGTGTGTCTGTCAGTTACCGGCTAATGCAGCTGTCCAGACCTTCCAGTGCCAGACATAGCAGCCTTTGCTCTATTTCTGTATTCATGATCCCAACCCAATCTTTCTTGGGGGGGGATTGTGCATAGTGTCTCTACAGTATACTCATATTGAGCAGTGCGAATTTTCAATTTTTCTCTTTTCATTTATGCTTTATTTGTCTCCCTCTTACCTTCCTCTGTGTTGTGCATATTCTTCTAATTTGCACAAACTGTCATTTCTCATACAAATGTCCAGAAGCACTGGTTAAAGGTAAAAGAAAAGGTAAAGTGCACCCTTGTACAGGCACTGAGGCTCTGTAAAGGCCCATAGGGGAGTAGAGGTATAGCTCTACTCTTTCTTGACCGTGGCACTAAAAGGGGGTGAGGGGTCAGCATCACGCTCTGGCCACTCATTACCCTCGGGAAAGACCCGGTACACATCGTACAGGAGACTGGGTGGGCCCGAGGGCCGGTCTGGACAGGTGCGGAAAATCTCTCCCTCACCGGGATTCGATCCCCGGACCGTCCAGCCCATAGTTAGTCTCTATACCGACTGAGCTAACCGGCCCACTGGTTAGAGGTAAGATTTATATAAAAAGAAGCAGTTAGTATATTCAGTCTAATCATTGCATTATGTTCTGTTTCATCGTTCTTTTGTTGTCTTGTTAGTTGTTGCAAGTAGTTTCATGTTTGTTCTTGTTGTGTTCTCAAGAGGAGACACATTATTGAATGCAAATTTCCAATGAAAGCACTTCACATTTTTGACTCACGCCTAGCACTGGGTTACACATTAAGTCATAGTCTACAGTAATGTACTAGGTAATGAGGAATCAGGGGGCAGTATTACATGGGGGTACAGTGTTAGCAGGATGAAATTTGGAAGGGAAGACTGTGTTACTGCACGCTGCAGCTTTGTCTTCCACAAATCACACACAGACTGTCTGGCACTGAATTGGTCTGCAGGGTATGAAATTTTTGTTCTGGTCTTGCAATTATATGTACAGAATTGTACACACCGTCCTCCTGACTGACAGTTTAAAATGTGTCAGGTTCTTTGTATCCATTCTCCATTTTGTTGTAACAAAGAAAGTGATGCCGATTCATTGATTTGCCCTTATTTTGTACTTTAGCTTAATTTCCATCTTTAATATCTAGATCATTTATTCACCATTAATCATGCTAGTTTAGTCAAATCTGAGTTGAATTCTGCATATTCCTGGTTCATATTTCATCTGGATACTAGCCATTATATTAGGAGTCCAAGTGTGCTGGATCTCACCATTATGGGCAAAGCAGTAAGTACTCTTGGAAGTTGTAGGAAAGGAGACATGTAAAGTGGCACTGACTGGAACACTACTTCACCAGTACTTTGTGATCATTCTCAGGACTTTTGTTTTGCGTAATAGTGTGCATGTAATCAAAGTATCACCTCATCTGTTAGTCTCCCATTTATGGAAAAGGGCAAATACTGTACAGAAGGCTGTCATATCTTGTGCCTCATTAATTGTTATTTGTGCCTTTCTAAGTGGCATAGCCTTTTGATAGAGAAAAATTATATACATTTAAAGAAAGTAGTTTCGAGGCAGCCTAGATTTTATGTGGCTTGTGTGTTTGTTCGTCAGTCAGTTGTGAGATACGTATAAATTTAAATGGTGATTTTCTTGTGTACTTAATTCATGCAGCTTTATGCATTTCATTTATTGGTTTGATTTTAAATTGTATTCATATCATTAAAGTATAATGTAAACTTAATAAATGTCGCATGAACTTTGTCACAGACGGTGTTGATCCAAAAATGTAGCATTTACACATGGGTGCATGTAGGGTATGTACGTACTTGCTGTTTGTCCACAATCTGTGTTAAATGGGCTTATGCATGAACTCGTTAGGAATGGCAAGAAGGGGTGGAAAAAACAAAATTATTTAAAGCCACAATGATGATGATGATGATAATCATATATACTGAGTTAAATTTTGCCCTTTTTATGAAGAATTTGGTTGTAATATTTTTATGTGGTCTGCATGCTTATAAAAAGGATTAACTTATAAAGTTTTGTTTTTGGAGATGTAAGTATAAATAGTGACAAAGTTGAGAGTTGGAATTTATGTTTCTTAGGTGAAAATGTATGATTTTTTTTTTACATAAAAATTATGGTTGGATTGCATAGTGTCGCATATTTCATGCAATGGGTTAGTGGTCTGGATCTGTTGATGGAACAAAGGCTTAAGACACATCAGTGCTGCCATTTTGAATTTAACTTAATTTTCTAGTCTCATGTTGCATGAGGACTCTTGGTAACCTGTACTGAAATGGTCTGTAGGCCTAATGTCATTACTTGTAAATATTTGTTGTGTGAATGTGTAACTACAGATAATGTTCAACTGAAGCTGAATGTTTAGTGATTAATGTAACATTGTGTGCACATGGTGATTGTGTGTGTGTGTGTGTGTGTTTTTTTTTTTTTTGAAAGTGAGAGAGATATATATGTACACAAATTCAGTAAAGTGTACAAAATAAGTTCCTGAACCATTAAAGCCCTTTTCTTCTCATGACCATGCATCTGTGCTTTGCAACACATTTGGGACAGATGCTAGGAATCTGATTACTTTCGCTGACATTAACCCCACAACGGTTTTTGCTGACAACTGTGCGTTCTAACACTCACAGTTTCCCTGGCTCATTAAATTTTGACTACCCTATGGCATACAAAATATTCTGCTAAGTATAAAAAAAGAGACGAACTCAGTGCAGTCTAAGGCAAAGATCTGCAGCATCTCAACTTCTGGGATTGTGGGCTTCAATCCCGCTGAGAGCACGGAAGTTTATTTCCTGTGTTGTAGCGTATTGTGTAGGTAGCTGCGTATGTGTTGGGCTGATCAAATGTTGAGCAGGTTCCTACTGCGTGTGTGTGTGAGATTTAGAAACCTCAGAAGATGAGGCCTAGGCCCAATTTGGGTTGTAGACCCACAAAAAAAAAATGTTGACCCTTTGTCTGCTCAAAACAGGCTGAACTGCTCAAATAGTTCCATTGTTACCTCCTAGAGTGCAGCAGCTATCAGACTTTTTCCTTCCATTAAAATTCTGTTGAAAAAAACGTTGAATTAGGACCATTGTATCAGAAGAGAATATTGTTTTGAAAACAATTTGGCATAATGCACCAAAAACAGTTAAGGGGTTAATAAGTTGAGTGAATATTGCATATTCAGAGACATTTCTATTTTGTAGCCTTTGCTTCACCTATTTGTGAATTTCAGAACAGATTTATTTTTTAGGTTACTGTTTTCGGGATAGGCTTATTGTCAGGTAAGCAGAACACTTCCTCTTTATGCTTTCTTACAGTTCATGTACATTTAAATTAGCTAAGAGTTGGGTGCAATTTTGGGTTTATATTCGGCCCTCATTGTCTTTACACACTGCTTGCCATATGTTTGTAGAAATGCTTTACATGGAACCGGTGTATTATAATATTTTGCACTCATTGCTATAATATCAGTTGAACTAACTGTCATTATTGTGTGCATGTGTGCTAGTTTTAATATTGTGTCTCACACTTTGCTGGAAGACCTAAGCATAATGCAAGGCTAATATTAAAATTTATCTTAAATAAACAGTTTGGGAGGGTATGAATTGGGTTAATCTGGATCAGATTAGGAAAGAGTGGCAGGCTGTTGTGAACATGACAATGAATTTTTGGATCCCATAAAAGGTTGGAAATTGATTTAGAAGCTGAGGAACTTTGAGCTTTGCAAGAAGACTGTGCTGCACTCTTTGGAGTTTCTGAGTCTCTCATTGTATTCACTTAATGGTGGTTGATGTCATGATTTGATAGGTCACTATATTGCATGTATGTACAGAGCATTTGATGGTCAGTATACAACATACATATGCAGTATTTGATTGGTCACTGTCCAGTTCACATACAGAGCATGTGATTGGTTACTATCCGATACACTTACAGAACACGTGATTGATCACTATCCTGTATGCATACAGGGCATTTAATTGGTCCCTATCCTGTTCACATACGAAACATTTGATTGGTCACAATCATATACACATACAGAGCATTTAATTGGTCCCTATCCTGTTCACATACGAAACATTTGATTGGTCACAATCATATACACATACAGAGCATTTCATTGCTCAGTATACTATAAACATACAGAGCAGATGATTGGTCAGTATAGTCTACACATACAGAGCAGCTGATTGGTCACCATACTGTACACATGCACTGAATTTGGTGTAGCAGTTTGCAACAAAATACTAATCACTGCCATGTGAGTACTGAACGAGGATGTCTGGAGTTTTAGAATGCTGTCCATTTACTGTGTTTAATGCAATAATATAGCACCTGTCTGATCAGGTGTCCTATGTTATGTAAACTTGGTAAATACGAAGGATTTGGAAAAGATTGCTGCCCTCAGGGTCTGAACAGTGCAAGAGGCAGCAAGCTTGAAGATTTAGAATAATGATGTCATACTACGCACGTTACTTGACAGCTGTGTTTATTCATACCTTCTGCGCACATTAACAGACGAAACCCCATTCGTTACACAGTTCTTGTGCTGGTAGGCATGTCAAAATACAGGATTACTGCTCTAAGAATGTATACAAAATTGTACACTTTGTGTTCTTCGAATTTGGCATTCACTGTCTTGCTAATTTATCGTATATGGATCTACTCAACCAAAGAGAAGACATTTTATTATTTTGTGTTGATGAAATCTGAAAAATATTTTGAAAAAATTTGTATATTTAAAACACATGTCTGTTTTTTTTACATCAAGTATTCTAATACAGTAATGGTTTTAGAATTTAAATGAAACATTAAAGTGAGCCACATATAAAGGAAATGTCATTGACTGATATTGGAGCAAAATTAAATTTGTTACTGACTTTCTATTTCAGCAGTAAATTTCACCTAAATTTTGTTGAGTAGTTCTGAAAAGAAAATTTGCCTACAGAAATTCCTTCCCCATAACTGGAAATTAAACAATGGACTAACTTCCTGCAAAGAAAAAAGTATGACTTGCATAAATTGGAACATTGGTGAACTTTCAGCTGAGAATGTTAATGTGAGGTACTTGGTCTGCTCTCCACACCCTTTATGATGTTAATTACATTTGTAAATATTTATAAACAAGTAATTTGTACTTTTCAATATAAGTTCATGTTTCAACTGAATGTACAATAATATAAACGAATTTTTGAAATTGTATATTATTTTCTAACTGAAAGTGAATGTGGATTTTTTTTGTGTTATATAAATGCTTAAGAAATGAATACCATAATCCAAGTAGCTTACTGTAAAGTGTGAAGTTATTTATTGTAGTCACTTGTACAGAAAATGTGTTCATGACAATAATAGGACCTTGTTTCCTGCATAATGTCACATAATAAACACATCTCAGTTTTGTATGTTTGTGTTTGAAATATTTATTCTGTATAAGGTAGCCCTTCCATATGGGAGCAGATATATATATATGCTCGTGTTACTTCCTTTTGGCCATATAAATTTATTCCACCCCCAACTGTCTGTAGCACATTTATGTGTCCTGCTTCCCTACTCTTTATGGTCTATAGTTTATTTCTGTATATGATACTACTGACAGCTCACACTAACAACTGTGGTGTTTGGTAATTACAGAGAGAAATAAGTTTAAATGTAAGCTGAAACATGGACTCCACAGGCAAAATATTAATAGCAAGAAATTAATATTTGTTCTGTTTTATCCTGCCATAGGATATGGGATGGCTGAGTCAGTGTAGTGACTGGGTTATGGGTTGGATGGTAAAGGAGTTTGAAGTCTGGCAGGGTTATGAGTTTGTTTTGAAAGTACCCAGTCTGTGTCAGAGGCCTTGCTAGATTCTGGGGGCTTTTCAAGCGGAGGCACAGCAGGCTGGTGCGTGAAGCTGATCATTCTCTACCATCTCATGCTAAGGTTAAGAGTGAGTGGAGCCATACCTCCATATCTGCATATGCTTTTATGGTGTACGCAGGAATGAGTTTAACTTCATATTTGAATAAAGGTAGACCAACTTGATGACACTTGCTTTATTATGTCAATTTACTGCTCAACATGTTTCGGATGTTAATACATCCATCTTCAGGAGCTTGCAACTACTTGGTGCGTTATTG
>Ga0123352_10010151_pt1 | contig 14774 bp, 12 predicted proteins | sample TergutLab28metaG_FD_89700 | JGI IMG/M metagenome (GOLD analysis project Ga0123352, IMG submission 89700) | Labiotermes labralis P1 segment gut microbial communities from Petit-Saut dam, French Guiana - Lab288 P1 | ecosystem: Host-associated > Arthropoda: Insects > Digestive system > Gut ... | reverse complement strand
TTTTTAACTATTATATCTGGTCTATTTGCTGTAACTTCTCTGTCAATGTGTACTGCTTGTTTCCACAACACTGTGACATCTCCCTCTTCATACACTGGCTTGGGCATGAGTGTGTACCATTTTTCTGTGGTTTCAGTGCCTAAGACTTTGCATATTGAGTAATGCAAATGTGTACAAACTTTATCGTGTCTCATTAAATATTTGTTCTTCGCCAAAATGGGGCATCCCGAGGTTAAGTGGTCAATAGTTTCTTCACGTTGTTTACAAAACTGGTATTTACTCTCAGTTTCTTCCTTCAAAATTTTATTCTTAAAATGGTTTGTACTAATTGCTTGGTCTTGAGCTGCCACTATCTTACTCTCTGTTTCTCCCTTGATGTCGCCAGATTTTAGCCAGCGATATGACTTCAATATCCACAAGCTTTCCATCCATGTTACTTGTCAATAGTCCATGCATCCTCTTCCCGTGTCATCTTTCGTTTTCTCCGCGATGCTGTCCATTTTTCTTGTTTCTGTACTTCTGTCTTGAGGCATCTAGCTGTCTGTAACACTGCTGAGTCGGTGTTTTGTTGGTGTGTTCTGACAACCCGTATTAGTGGGTCTTCCTTCCTGTCTACATATTCCACCACTTTTGTAATTTCTACTGCGTGGGCTGCTTCTAACTGCATCAGGCCCCTTCCTCCCTGGTTTCTGGAACATACAAGTGATCTACATCTGCCTTTGGGTGATGCTGTCCATGAATGGTTAGTAGTTTCGTCGTTTTCTGGTCTAGTTTTTGCAGTTCTTCTAGGTGCCAGTTAACAATTCCAAAACCATATTATTATTATTATCATCATCATTAAATGCAAATGGGTTTATATCTGGTGACAGTGTACTACAATGCAAGACAGTACAATAACACACATCCCACAAAATAACAAAATTACAACAGCAAAAAAATCAAGAACACGTACCCTTTTAGGTAAAGCAGTCCCATTACAGGCCTGGGGTGATCCAGAGGGTTCCAGGAAGTTAAGGTTCCAAGATTTCATGACAGTGGCACATGATAGTGGTAAGGTTGTCATCCTTATGCACCTTCCACCTTTACCCCCAGGAAATGCTCCTGGTACTCATTTCTGTTCGAGGCTGAGTCGACCCCAGGGCCATAGTGCGATCAGAACGATTTTATGTCAATGAAAAATTCCAATGACACCAGCTGGGATCAAACCAGCGACCTTCCAATTTGTAGCACAGCACCTTAACCACTCTGCCACCACGGTCCCCACACATACCCTTTTAAGACTCGGAAACGAGTGGAATTAAAGTAGATGAATCAGTATTAAAAACCACTAGGTGCACCAAACAGTAAGTAAACCATACTATACAGCACTCAATTAAACATAATTCACCAAGACGTACACCTCACTACCCATATATACTCTTCACATCCCAACCGGCCTTAATTCCCTTCACTTCACCACATCTAGCTGATCTTCACCCTACTTCAAATTCCCTTCACTACACTTCACTTATCACTTTCCAACCCCTGCTGGAAATTCCTGATTTCCTCCATAATTCAAATTCCCATCCCCGCACTCCACTTAACCCTTTCCTAACCTTCTCCCTGTATATACTTGATTTTCGTGCACTTCAAACTCCCTTCACTTTAGTTATCACATATCTTCCCCTATATGCTTGATTTCCTCCATACTTTCAATTCACTTCATTTATCACTTTCCTAACCCTCTTCCTAAGGGTGCTCAGTTTAGAGGGGAAAGTCCCTAAAGCATTCATAGTTAGTTTGCTCCAGAACTGGATGGTCCTATTTACAATGGATTATTTCCCAATAACCGTTCTCTGCCTCCTGTTCCTAATTTTTCAGTCATGGTCGACCCTGCTGAGATAGAATGGCCTTTGTAATCTGTCACCTACAGCCTTCCAAGCTGATCCTCCAGAGTATTGTTTTGTGGAGAGCACATATGCGTGCTATCTTTCTACGCTGCGCCAATGTGCCCCAGTTTGAATTTTTTGTATGATTTGCAAATTTTGGTGCTTTCTTTTGCACGTAATCTGACACATTTATCTGTCCAAATGGATCCAAGCATGTAGGCCTATACTCAAAGAGTCAGACATGTACAAGTTTTTATTAACAGATGCCTGTAGAAGGTATTACACATGAGATGGCTGAATGTGATATAAATGAAGATCTGTGGGAGACAACCAATCAACAACCAGTTACACAACAGATTAAAGAGACAAAATGGCAATGGATAGTCCACATGCCAAGAAAATTAAATGTAGCTGTTGAGAATTTGGCACTGGACTGGAATCCCCAAGGAGTAAGGAGACATGGGTGCCCAAGAAACAGCAAGAAGACTGTAAAAGAGGTAGCCAATGAAAGTGGGAAGACTTGGAGTGAAATTAACGAGGCTGGGCCACAAAAGAAAGGGATGGAAACATTATACACCTTTCTCATGTTCTACTACAAACAGGGGCAGGAATTGATGATGAATTAAATGCAAAAGTCCATCACATAATCAATAATAAATATAATAATTCCTTGCAAATTAAATTAGGAATGTGCAGTTATAATGAAACATTTGCATGTGCAGAATATGACAATGTAAAGGAAATGAGATCTCAATTTGTCATATGACATGAATTGGAGATTGGGATTTCATTCCTCTTCATGCTATGAAGTGTGCAGTATAAACAGAATGAAAGTTGTGTTGACTAGCCGAAATCATTTTTCTGTGTAGAATTACAGGAATAGTAGTGGACCGTGTTACCGATTATCGTATCGATGTTACCATATTGTTGGTCGTACTAAAGTATGAAAGGGGTGGGGGGAGTTGGGTTGGGTTAATAACTCCAAGTCTAGATGTTCTGTGCACGAAATCATGTGTAGATGGATGGCAGCACATTTGCACGTTTTTCCACGGATTAGCATTTAGTTAATACAGATTTGTGCTGGGCACTAGACAGAAATTGTAAATTCGCTCTGAAGTTTGGGACCTTGTGGGATGTTACACCGTGTCTTATAGTTACCGACGTTACGAATGACCGCGGTGCCTTCGTCGTCAGGGTAAAATAATCCGGCACATTGATTTCGTTGTGTGTCTACTCATGATTCAGAGATAACGGATCACTCCGTGTGATCCGTACCTCATGATTACCTAGTACAGTACCGCCACATTACGTTTCTATGTTGGTTGATGGAGCAGGTGGCGGGCGTGTTAGTGTGAGTAAATATTTGACACAGTCGCGAACTGTCAATGCACACATTTTATGGTCTTTTTTCACTGGCGTAGCTATTAGCCGTGGTACATAAATTAGGAATAAGGGAAGGAACGTGGTAGTTTAGAGGAAAAACTTTATTATCGAATTAGATGATGTGTGCACTGGCCAGCTACAAATTTCCCCGAAGTGATCGTTACTAGCTCCGGCCAAATATCACTCCCAAACATAACTGTTCTAACCGAAGTGCTGTGAGGTACTGAATGCAATTCAAGGTGAGTCCAAACACAGCTTTTATTAATGTTAAATTATTAAGGTTAATGTTTCGATCCTATACACAGATTATAACCAGGCCTTGTAGAAAAACGAGTAAAATATTATAGTGCCTATAGCATAATATACTCACTATACTGACTTAGGCCATCTCGGTCCCAGGTATACAAACTTTGCAAAGCCCAATTTTATGTTTATTTTGTGCATTATTCTTACAGTCAGTCATTTGTATCAACACATGCATGTAACAGGTTTACCAACTAAATAAGCTTTAAAAACGCCTAAATGTTTCGGCGCCGAGGCACCATCCTCAAGGATTCTCAAATACAAAGGAGCACAAGCACCAGTGCATTAGTCTAGAAATACAGTCATTCATTGTGTTGTCTGTCTTACGACAGGTTTGTAGCCTCTTTCAAAGCAATTTCCACACAGATTGCAATGTAGTGCATCCCTTTTCAGTTTCCAGTATCAGTTCCTTAAGATGATCCAGTAGCGGCTTACATCTACTTCCACGTTTTACTGTCACTTCTATCTTTCCTTCAATAATGTGTTTAGACAGCAGATCCTATGCAATATGTGACCAATCCAGTTAACCTTCCTTCTTTTTATTTGTGTGTAGGTCATTCCTTTCCTTCTTGACTCTGTAATACCTTCTACATTTTTCATACAATTGGTCCAACTGATTTTCACCATCCTTCTCCTGCACTACATTTCAAAACTTTCCAGGAATTTATGATCTACTTTCTGAAGTGTCCAAGTTTCAGCAGTGTACAAAGCTATGCTCCACATATAGCACTTTACTATTTTCCTCCTTAACTTTAAGTGCAGTTGGCTGGTGAAAAGAGCCTTCGTCTTATTTTACACCACTTTTGCCATTTCATTCCTGGGTTTAATTTAACATGTGCATCCTGCTTCTTTTATCATCATGCTACCCAAACAGGTGAAACATTCTCCAGCTATGTTTGATTGATCATAATCTGTACTGGGGATGGTTGCCTTGAGATTCTCACCACCTTAGATTTTTTTCACATGCCACAGCATCTTCAAATTTCAATTATTCTGTCAATCAAGCCTTGTAGCTCTGCTTCATCTTTAACCAGTAGCACAAGGTCATCTGCTTATTTCACAGTGCAATTTACTTGTCCTCCTATTTTGAAGTCTCCAAACCCTTCAAGAACTTCCTTGGTAAGGTATTCACTATACAAGTTGAATAAAATTGGTGACGAACAGTATCCTTGTCTGATTCCTCTTCCAGTCTTCACACTTTTGTCTCTCCTTGGTCCAGTTTTAGTTTAACACTCTAATCCATGTACAGTTTACTGATCAATCTTCTTTTGTGCCAAATTATATCTGTTCCCTTTAGGATCTGCTTTGATTTGGTCCAATTTGCATGGTCACATGCCTGTACTGGTCTGTGAAGCACCCACACTTTTCCTCATCTCTGTCCAAAGTTTGTTTTGATGTATAATGTGAAATATTAAGGTAATTTAACTTTTTAAATACCTTAATATGTCACATTGTATTTCTAGACTGAAATATTGGTGCTTGTGCTCCTTTGTATTGAAGAGTCCCTGAGGATGGTGTCTCAGTGCTGAAACATCTAGCAGTGTTTAAAACTTACGTACAGTTTGTAAACCTATTATTTTCGAATAAAGGTAGACCAACTAGATAACACTTGCTTTATTATGTCAGTTTACTGCTCAACATATTTCAGATGTTAATACATCCATCTTCAGGAGCTTGCGACTACTTGTTGCGTTGTTGTGTAGGCTCACTTGAGGCGTGTGTAGTGGGTAGTGGTTCAGCCTACACTCGGATACCACATCACCAACAGACAATCCCGCTACATAACACCAGCATGCCTCAAGTCGGCCTACACAACAACACAACAAGTAGTCGCAAGCTCCTGAAGATGGATGTATTAACATCTGAAACGTGTTGAGCAGTAAATTGACATAATAAAGCAAGTGTCATCTAGTTGGTCTGCCTTTATTCAAATATAAAGATGATGCACGGTCCAATACTATTATTTTCATTTGTTGGTATATATGATAGTTTGCAGGGCCTAATTCAGCTATAATCTCTATCAACATTTAACGGTTGCTGTTTTTTTATAGGTGCTTGTATGGATGATAGTTAATTTGGTTACATGTCCACTATGATGCAGAACTTCTGTGGAAATGAGGATATTTTAAATCGTCTCACATCTTCAGAAGTAATATATTCAGAATTACAACAAACATTTATGAAAATCAAAGGGAAGGAAGACCGTAATAGATTGCTTAAACTGGTGGTTTCTTTTGTGAATGCTGTGAGTCCTGTTTCTGAGAAGGTTTGTGTAAACAGAATAAATAATTTTTGGCCTATGTATTTTTGTAATATTTGGTTATTTAATTTAAGCAGCGGAATGTATACCAAAATAATAAGCTTAGATTGTTGGTGGCCAAAAACTGTATGAAACTCTGTTGATCATAAATAACTGCTACAGTAGTTCAAAGTGTTCCATATTCCTTACATTAATTTGATGCATAAATTATTAAAAGACCAGCAAATGTACTTTGGTTTTATGGATGCAATTTTACTTCATAGTGGTTCCCTCTTTGCCATTCATGTGGCCATCTTCAGGGTGGTGAGAATATGAATAGAAATAAAATACATTATGTGTTCTTGTGTTCACCACCCTGAATTGTATTCGTATTCTTGTTCTTGCTACCCTTAAGATGGCCACGAATGGTCGAAACATGTTAGTGAACACTATGCAATAAAATTACATCCACAAAACAAAAGTGCATTTGTTGGTATTTTAAAAATTCATGCAACTGCTATAATAATTTTAATCCAATTTGTATTCCATTATCAAAAGACACTGCTAAAGTAAAAAATTAGCAGATGCAGACGTAGTGTATGATGTTCACACAATTATGGCGGACAAGTGAGACCAGCCTGTTATGCCTTTGAATGATTATAACCTCTTAGGCAACTTTATTCTTGTCCTTCCTTGTAGCCTTTGTATTCAAGTGTATTTCACAGTAACCAGCTTTCTTTACACACACAATGCAGTATACTTTTTAAGACATGTTTCATTGCTTCTGTATGCAGCATCATCTGAAGTGTCTTGTGATCACAAATTTACACTGTAACCTTCATGTGCAGTTGTGTGTGTGTGCCATGTTTATTTATAAACCCATGGTGTAATGTTTACAGTAACAACTATCTAGTTAAGTATGTCCAATTAGAAAAGTTTTCTGTAGGTTTCAGATTATCAAGCGTGTCAGTATCAGACGATGAGGGCTGATATTCTTCTATTTTTGCATACCTGCAACTCATTTTTCAGATCACAGGCACAAAAGGGAACTAGAGAGTCATATTTGAGACTGTCCAGAATTATTTAGCACTCAACATGTTGTCATGTTCCAAGTGACCTGCTCTTCAGGAATCAACATAGTTTGTGTTAAATTATGCATTATTGTTGCAGTGACATGGTCTGCATTTAGTCACACCATATTTGTTTAGTGATACACAAGGTTTTTATGATTGATATTGAGAAAATATTTTAATACTTGAATATTGTTAATATTTGTCATTGCTGTAGAATATAAATTACCCACTCTGATAACCATATATGGCAATGTTCTTTTCAATGACATAATGCATTACTCTGTACTTGGACCACTTTGTGTGAGAGCAGGTAGGTTATTGATGCTGCTATTTGTGTGTGTCTTGCATGGGTGTTACACTTTTAGATCAATGTATTGCAGTTAATATTTGGTTTTTACTCACCATATTTAAACAAGGTGCTCCAGATTGCTTGTATAACCACATTGTTTATTGCATGTTGAAAAAGTTTTGTTGGTGACATTTGGAAGACTACATTCTGAATGGTTTCTTTCAAATCAACATCAGTGCCAGAATTGTTACAGGACTCTGCATCCGTTAATACACCTCACAATTAGAAATCACTTTGCTTCAGTCTAGCAAATGAGGGAGCTGCAGACCATTGCTGGTTATTCTGTCACTGAAAACATTTTGTAAATAATGCATGGAATTTTTTGTGGTGTGAGCTGTTGTACTGTCCTGTGGAAGAAATGTGTGGGTTCTCCTGTAATTGGAGATGTGTGCAAAGTATAGTATCATAATATGCGTTACATGGGGTACTTAGTGGCACAGTTAGTTGAGGCACTGTGCTACAAGCCTGACATTTGCGGGTTTGATTCCTGATGTGGTCATTGTGATTTTTCATTGACTTAATCCTTCAAGCTGCACCACTGCATCCAGGGATTCAACTCAGCCTCTAACAGAAATGAGTACCAGGGAGATTTCATGGTGGAGGTAAAGGCATCCAATACATTGGGCTGACAACATTACCACCTTCATGTGCCAGTTGTCTAGAAATTCTAGGAGCCTCAACCTCCTGGAGCCTAAAGGTCCTGTCCAGGCCTGTACAGGGATTGCATTAATGTGTGTTACATACTGGAGCCAATTTTGAGTCTCAGAAAAATAAATTGTCCCAGTAATCATAGTTGCACTGGCAGCAGTCCACATACCAATTTAATGTAAGAACGCTTTATGGATTAAGATGGGAAATATCCATAAACTGACGAAAGAGTTTTACACTGGCATCTGTGCGTATGCTGCAGAGAGTGACCATGCACCTGCGGTGTGTGTAGTAAGTCATCGAGTTGCAAGGATATTCTCAATGATTTGGGACACACATCACAGGTGGGGTTGTGTGTACGTACATCTTACAGAGGTAACAAATTTGTTGCTGTGGTTGTTGTGTTTCATGTGGCTATCAAGTTGCCACATTTTAGCAATGGCGCTGGTGTTGGTTCAACCTTTGAACTTTGTGTATCTGCAAAGGTACTGTTACCAATTGTAGGAAATTAAACGGTGTGGATTTCTGATGGCTTCAGTGGCATAATATTGCAATTGACAACACAACAAGCAACTCAAATGTCTACATTTTACCACTTAACTCTTACAGAAAGTGCTTACCAGATGTAACAGAATTTTGTTTGTCCAGATCACTGTTTCTTCTTCTTCTTCTGCTTCCTGCCTTTGCCTCATCTCTTCCACCCATTGTTACTTTTCTTTGTTGTTTTGATTCATACGTCTGCAAATTCAGCTTCTGTCTCTGTCTGGAATTCAGAAACAATTGGTGACTATCCAGCACATGATTCCAGAACCTCAGTTCTGCTGGTGCTTGTAGCTTTGGCAGAAACAGTGGACTGATTGCATAAAGTTGGAAGAGAACTGCGTTGAAAAGGGCAGTGATGACCCATAACAAAGTTAACTCGTAGATGATTATGGATGTGGTGTTGGAACTGTTCAATATCCTGTCTCTGTCCACACTTTAAAAAATATTTCAGTAAGACCACCTCCCTTGCATAACACTGCAGTTGTTTCAGCAACAAGTTACCTTTCAGCATGTGTCTACTTTGCATACTAACACAAAAAATTGTATGATACAGTGTGAAATACTTTTCCGTAGATTTCCAGAAGCACTTCATAAGCAACGAGAACTCTCACACATTGGATCCTATCCAAGAAGTATTTCACCAGTGCCACACTTGCAGACATAATCAACAACAACAACAATAACAACAACAACAACAATAATAATGATAATAATAATAATAAAGGACATGTGTGTGAAATGAGGGGTGTTTGTATCAGAATGCACCAATGCAAATGCTGGCAACAAAGAGATACTGTACACGTGTGGTGTGTGTAATAGGTCATTGAGTTGCACTGACATTCTCATGTTTTATTACACACATCACAGGTGTATATGTACCTACATCTGCACAGTAAGAGAAGTTGCTGTGATTAATGTGTTTCCTGTGGCTGCCAAGTCAACCCCATTTTAGTAATAGTGTAAGCATTGCTCCAAACTTTTCAATTTGTGTGTCTGCCCAATACCATTATCAGTCAGAGGTAATTACAGGTTGTGGATTTCTGAAGGTGTCCATTGGCGTAGCATGCATGTGTAATTTTGTCACAATGTGAAGCAGTTAGCATTTGCAACTTGGATGTCTAAACAGACAGTATAAGACAATTCCTCTAAACATATTATTCTAATGTCATCACAATGCAGATGACACAAACAATTTGAATACCCTTCATCACATCTTTCTTTTGATCAATTCTTTCTCCCACCCCACGTCGTATGGGTTACAGAGGGCAAGCTGTGAGTTACTGTATTCAACAGCAAGTGGGGAGCCTGCTGCTGGCCTGTGACAGTTGAAGCATGACCTTGAGCCTTGTGTGGAAACTGTTGTTGTTGTTGTCGTCGTCATCGCCATTGCTTTTGTTGTTGTTGTTGTTGTTGAACTGCCAATGGGTTTATAACTGTTGGCATTGTGATACAATGCAAAACAGGACCATACAGTACAGTACAATATAATACAATGGAATACAATACAATAACACACATCACACATAGTAACACAACATTCAAGGCAACCCTCAATACACAAAATAAAAAAAAAAATTAAGAATGCATATTGTACCCTATTAAGACTCAGAAATTAGTAAAACCTAAAGTAGATGAATCAGTATTAAAAACCACTAGGTGTACTAGAGAGTGAGTAAACCATACTGTATAGTACTACACTACACACAATTCACCAAGACCTACACCTCACTACCCTTATATACACTTCACATCCCACCCCACTTTTATTCCCTTCCCTTCACCACTTCTAGCTGATCTTCACCCCACTTTATATTCCCTTCACTCCACTACACTTCACTTATCTCTTTCCAACCCCTGTTCTTGGAAATATTTTATTTCCTCTGTATTTCACTTTCCCTCCGTTAACTTCATTTTAACACTTTCCTAACCTTCTCCAGATGCCAGACAAAAAATAGTACGCCAACACCACAAATTTCAGAAGTAATCCACTCCACGGAAAATGTCTGTAAAGTGAAAATCCATGCAGCATAATTCGCTTTGTTACTAGTGTTACGTATACTCACCAATCAGCTCACATGACCCACTTAATCATTTGATTGTAAAACTGAAAAAGTAGTCCTGAAGCAAGAAACATGTGCAAGTTATTGTCAAAAATTTGTACAGAATATATCCATAAAATGATGAATGAGAGTTTTACGCTGGCATCTGTGCATATGCTGCAGAGAGTGGGCCTTGCACCTGCGGTGTATGTGGTAGGTCATTGAGTTGCAAGGATATTCTCAACGATTTACCACACACATCACAGGCGGGGTTTTGTGTAGTGCATCTTACAAAGGTAACAGATTTGTTGCTGTGGTTGTTGTGTTTCATGTGGCTATCAAGTTGTCACATTTTAGTAATTGGGCTGGTGTTGGTCCAACCTTTGAAGTTTGTGTATCTGCCAAAGTAGTGTTACCAGTCGTAGGAAATTAAACGGTATGTATTTCTGATGGTCTCAGTGGCATAATATTGTAACTGACAACACAACAAGCACCTCAGATGTCTACATTTCCCCACTTAACTCTTACAGAAAGTACTTACCAGATGTACCAGAATTTTGTTTGTCCAGATCACTGTTTCTTCTTCTTCGTCTTTTTTTTTCTTCTTCTTCTTCTTCTTCTCCTCCTCCTCCTTCTCCTTCTTATCCTCCTCCTCCTTCTCCTCCTCATCCCCTTCTCCTTCTCCTCCTTCCTCTTCTCCTCCTCCTCCTCCTCCTGCTTCTTCTTCTGCTTCCTGCCTTTGCCTCATCTCTTCCACCCATTATTATTTTTCTTTGTTGTTTTGATTCATACATCTGCAAATTCAGCTGTCTGGAATTCAGAAACAATTGGTGACTATCCAGCACGTGATTCCAGAACCTCAGTTCTGCTGGTGCTTGTAGCTTTGGCAGAAACAGTGGACTGATTGCATAAAGTTGGAAGAGAACTGCGTTGAAGAGGGCAGTGATGACCCATAAGAAAGTCAACTCATAGATGATTATGCATGTTGTGTTGGAACTGTTCAATATTCTGTCTCTGTCCACACTTTAAAAAATATTTCAGTAAGACCACCTCCCTTGCCTAACACTACAGTTGTTTCAGCAACAAGTTACCTTTCAGCATGTGGCTACTTTGCATACTGACACAAAAAATTGTATGATGCAGTGTGAAATACTTTCTCTTACTCTTCCAGAAAAACCTCATAAGCAACGAAAACTCTCATCATTTGGTTCCCATCCAAGAAGTATTTCACCAGTCCCACTCTTGCAGATATAAACCATAATAATTATAAAGAAAATATGTGTGAAATGAGGGTTGTTTGTATCAGAATGCACCAATGCAAATGCTGGTGACAAAGAGATATTGTACACCTGTGGTGTGTGTAACAGGGCATTGAGTTGCAATGATATTCTCATGTTTTGTTACATACATCACAGGTGTATGTGTACGTACATCTACACAGTAAGAGAAGTTGCTGTGATTAATGTTTCCTGTGGCTGCCAAGTTAACCCCATTTTAGTAATAGTGTAAGCATTGCTCCAACCTATTCAATTTGTGTGTCTGCCCAATACCATTGTCAGTCAGAGGTAATTACAGGTTGTGGATTTCTGAAGGTGTCCATTGGCGTAGCATGCATGTGTAATTTTGTCACAATGTGAAGCTGTTAGCATTTGCAACTTGGATGTCTAAACAGACAGTATAAGACAATTCCTCTAAGCATATTATTCTGATGTCATCACAATGCAGGTGACACAAACAATTTGAATACCCTTCATCACATCTTTCTTTTGATCAAGTCTTTCTCCCACCCCACGTCGTATGGGTTACAGAGGGCAGGCTGTGAGTTACTTTATTCAACAGCAAGTGGGGAGCCTGCTGCTGGCCTGTGACAGTTGAAACATGACCTTGAGCCTTGTGTGGAAACTGCATTGTTTATTATAATCATCATCATCGAATTTCCTCACTTCTCAGCTTTGTCTGGGAAATATTCACTTACGCCGGGATGTAGTAATCAACAGGATTAGGCTCGGTGGTCTTATTTGTAGTTTACGAAGTTTCTTACAATTGAACATTGTGCCAAGAATCACGTATTTTTTGCATTGGCATATATATATTCGGGTGCAAGTTAAGTCTTGTTAGACTTTGTGATAGTGACTTTGGAATTACTCCTGTAGATGAAATTACTATCGGGATCACTTGTGATGCCTTTTGCTTCCACATAGCGCATATTTCATTCACCAGTTCTTGGTACTTGTTTTGTTTGTCGGTTATTGTTTTGGCGAGATGATGTGTACTTGGGACAGCTGTGTCTATCAAAAGGGCGTTCTTTGTTTTTTCAATTCATAAAAGTTATGTCCAGTCGATTAAAAGTTATTGTTTTGTCTAAGTATGCTGCGATTCCATTACAGCTTGAAGTTTGCATTCTCCAGTACATTGGCTGGTGTGTACTTATAATATGGACTTTTATCGTAAATTAATTTGGCTGCTTCTGCCAGTTTCCGATGGATAACTTCAGCTAGTCCGTCACATCTCCTTACATACTTGGTAGGTGCTAATTGCTCACATTCTGCAGTAATGTGTTGGATTGTCTCCGATTCTTTACACATCTTCTGCACAGCTCATCGGTGTCTGGCTACTTCAAAATATATTTCTTGTAGTTTGTTGTTAGTATGACTTGGTCCTGTATTGCTGTTAAAAACCCTCTGTTTCGGCAAACAAATCCGCATTTGTCAGCCATTTGTTCGATGCTTCTATGTCTACATATTGTTGGCTGAGGTCATACGGATGGCGGCCGTGCAAGGCTTTTTGGGACCATTGTCTCTGACTTTGTTATTATATTCTTCATCTGTGGTGAGTTCATTTGCATTTGCGCGGACTAAGTCCAGTGGTGTGCACCTATCATCTGCTTTTACTACTGCAACATGAAGAGACGACATAACCTGTTCGTTTAAAAAGTATGTCTGAAGGAGCTTCAACTGTTTATCATGCAGTCGAGTTTATCAATCAATCCTCTGCCACACATTTGCCATGGTACAGTAAGTCTTACCTTTGCAGCACGAGGTGGTGAAATCTAAATCTCGTGAGTAATGTTCTCATTTTGGTTTGGAGGTTCTCTAAGTCTGTAGGTGTCCATTTCACTATTCCGAAGCTAAAAGTTAGTACCGGGGTCGCGTAAGTATTGATAACTTTTATCGTATTTTTTCCATTCAACTTTGTCTTTATTATGCTTTTTGTGCAATTTAAGTATTCTCTGCCTAGCTTCTGTTTCATTTGGGCATGTTTAATTTGTTTAGCTTGCATGTGGCCCAGGTATCTAAACATGTCATCCTTGTTCATGGCTCCCATTGTGTAATCATCCAAAGTTGTGAAGTTCTTCATTTCTAGTTTCCCCTTTGCAATACGTAATGTTTTGCACTTTTCAATCCCAAATACCATTTTAATGTCTCTTGAAAAAGTTTGAGTGAGCCGTAGAAGCTCTTGTAGTTGATCGTTGTAGCTGCATATAATTTAGTATCGTCCATTTATAAAAGATGGTTCAAGTGTTGCATTTCTTGGTTACCAGAGTGTATATCAAAACCATAGTATGTTCTGTTGAGCAGATAAGAAAGGGGGTTTAGTGCAAGGCAAAACCATAACGGTCTAAGACTATCCCTTTGATATATTCCTCGTTGTGTATGGATCAGGTCACTCATAATCCAATGATTTTCCGCTTTGACTTGGAGGGTAGTTGTCCATTTCTTCATCGACTGTTGTAATGAGTTAATTATCTGTGGGTCTATTTTGTATATTTGTAACACATGTATAGGCCAGCTGTGTGGCACCGAGTCAAAAGCCTTACGATAATCGATGTATGCTGTGTACAGGTTTCGGTTATCTTTATGCGCCTGTTCCAATACTACTGAATCTATTACAAGTTCTTTATTATTATTATCATTATTATTGTTGTTATTAGTATTATTATAATTATTATGTGGATGTCTCTTGTCACAAGCCTTTTCTTCCCGGTACTTCTCTTGAACCAGTGGTGATCCCCACCACTCAGGCTTCAAGCTTCACACTGCAGTACTTTCCGTTTTACGTGTGATGTTAGGTGTCTTTTGTAGTGAATCTAATGTTTTCCTGGTACAGCTTCCAAATTTTTCCTTAAGCTTCTCGTTACTATTCCAGTGGCTCCAATTATCACTGGTATAATTGTTCATTTCAGGTTCCACATTCGTTATATCTCCTCTATACATAAACTCTTGTATTTGAACTTCTTTTCTGCTTCCTTTTGCGCAAAATTTCTGTCTGCGGTTATTGCCACATCTATCAGTGTGCATGTTTTCTCTTTTTTTTTTTTTTAATTATAAT
>Ga0123352_10010148_pt1 | contig 14776 bp, 8 predicted proteins | sample TergutLab28metaG_FD_89700 | JGI IMG/M metagenome (GOLD analysis project Ga0123352, IMG submission 89700) | Labiotermes labralis P1 segment gut microbial communities from Petit-Saut dam, French Guiana - Lab288 P1 | ecosystem: Host-associated > Arthropoda: Insects > Digestive system > Gut ... | reverse complement strand
CCAAACGAAGGAGCCGTTAAAACCCAAAAAGTGATTGGCCAGCCTTTCCAACGTGGTGTCGGGAAAAAAAAATCCCAGCAAAATTTCGATGTCCGAATCCTTGGGGGTTGGGGGGGGGGAAGAGGGGTTCATGCACGACTTCACTGCACGTATAAGCACAGCTAAATGTAAACGTAACCAAAACCCTCAAATTTTCAGAATCTGCGTTACAAATCCTACCGCACAAAAGTTTCTTTCTAAGCTACATTTTCTACCCCATAATGAGGTAAAGCAAAGGTAAAGCAATCCCATTATAGGCCTGGACAGGCCCTGAGGGTTCCAGAAGGTTGAGACTTCCAGATTTTAAGACAATCGGCACATTAAGGTGGTAAGGTTGTCAGCCCTACGCGCCGGCCGCCTTTACCCCCCAGGAAATATTCCTGGTACTCATTTCTGTTAGAGGCGGAGTCAACCCCAAGGCCACAGTGCGACCGGAAGGATTATACCAATGAAGATTTCCATTGACACCATCGGGAATCGAACCCGAGACCTTTTGGCTTGTAGCGCAGTGCCTCAACCAACTGCGCCACCGCGTGCCCCACTTCTTCCTCATAATTTAAATTATATTAGGATAAGCTTTTTTGAAATAGGACACTTATTTGAGAATCATTTAGGGAACAAATCAATACGGTCTTGTTTCAGGTCAAGACTGAAGTGAAGTTGTTCATGTGCATACCATGAACGCGTGTAGGGGGAATGGAGGTACAAATCCACTCATTTCTTACCATCAGCACTAGTAACAGGTAAGTTGTCAGCTTCATGACTCAACAGCCCCCCAGTACCACCCTGACCAGGAGGAGGGTGGGCCCCACAACCGGTCTGGACACTGCAGAACACACAAATCCTTGACCGTTACCAGGAATCGAACTCCGATTCGTCAGTTGTCCACCCAGCAGCCCAGTCGCTGCACCCATCCATCCCGGCTCCGTTTTACGCATTTTGAGCACAAGTTTTAAAATTCACACCGAATGCAAAAGTCGACGTCCATTAACATAACATCTATAGAACATGCGCAGATAAATACTTACGGGTTTTACTGTAGTCCGTGTGCCGATTCGGTGGGGTGTTGTACTCCGGCAACTGAAAATACAAAGAAACGTGTTAATGGGAGGGACAAGTTAATCGCTGGTAGATACAGCGGACTTCACACAGTATAATGACACTTCCCCTCACTACAGAAGCGCAAGACTCAACGCATACGTCCTAGGGTACTGAATAGCAACTTCGTAATAACCTACAATCACGTTCGTAACGTGCTTTGGGAAATGAAAAGCGTGGTGGGGCTGTTTCCACAATAGTGCGTACGTGGGCTGATAAGTTTGCCCTACACTGTAATATTTTTATTTGCATTAGACATATCTGGATAAAACCGGTTCTGTGTAGTCGCATGGTATCTCTCTTCCATCATACTTCACCTTGAACACACACATGCTTACAGTCCTCAGACAGTGCACATCGAAATGGAAGAGTTTCCAGACGTTCGGTTCAAACAGCGTGCTGTTATTGAATTCTTAACCGTGGAAACGTTCCTCCTGTTGAAATTCACAGACGAATACAAGCCGTTTATGGTGATCAGTGTGTTGATGTGAGTACAGTAAGACGCCGGGTAAGGTGAAGTCTGCAGTGAGGAAATGGTTTCAAAAACAAAACACCAATTTTTTTTAATGACGGATCTCAAAAACTAGTGCAGTGTTGGCGGAAGTGTATTGAAAGTGCCGGTGATTTTGTAGAAAAATAATTATGCAGCTTTGAAAATAACTGATGTAGGCATACTTCTTTTTTATTTCATTAAAATATCTTTTCCCGTTCATTTTCTATTTAAGTGGAGGCAAAACTTATCAGCCCGCCCTCGCAGATAGGTAATAATTCTTTCCTGATGTACATCTAATCCTCTGTCTAATCTAGACCACTTCCAACAAAGACAGCCGATAGTATTTTTAGCAAGTCTCTTCAAGAATGTTACGCAGCGTTGATTGGTAGACAGTTGATGACGTTTAGGGCCAACCTATCGGTCCCATCTTCAAGGGTCAAGCAGTCCAAGAAGTATGACTTCTTTTTTAATGATCGATGCTGAACAAGATACTAATATAGTTAATGAAAATCTTTATTTAATCCTTCCACTAAAACTACAGGAACTGCACGAAGTTTAGCTTCATTTTTGTAGACTATGAAATGTTCGATTGGGAAAAAATTATTAGATGGCAGAAGGCCAAGGCTGTGCTTAGCGAACCACCCCGCACCACGCTGCCGGCGCCCCTCTCTACACCAAATTTCGCCAAAACACACGCCATTACACCAAGCCGCTTCACATGTTAGGCCATACAAACGAACGATCGAAGCTAAAATCCGCCACGCATTTTCCTTCACTCCTTTTTTTGAAACATCTGAAAGGCATTTCTCCTTTCCCCAAGGCACACTTCCAGCGTCACTGTGTCACTTAAGTGAACTTACAAACTTAATGACCATCATTAAATAATGAACTGCTTGAATCTAAATGAAATATAAAGTGAAGGGTTTTGTGGGAATAACGCAGTTAGGTTCAGATGGACATCACGCTACAGTAGGTCACTGGTGTGAGATACTACGCGCTATCGGAATGTGAACGAGATATCGAACTGTTACTGCGTACTGCCACTACTACAGCTATTTCAAGTAACAGCACTTTGAACAGCGGACTGAGAAATTACTTCGCGGCACAGTGCGAGAAGCCAGCCGTTAAAATTCCGGAACCAAAACGCCTGTAAGTCTTGTGATTATCTGCGTATTATCGCAGTTCTATCGGTACTTAAAAATCTCCATGAAAAAAAAAAAACCATTACAGCAAACAAAACAAAAAAAAGAACTACTCTGTAACCTTTCGGTGAAACACGTTTCAATGTCAGCTAAGCTATATTTAACAAAGTACAAGGACATACAAATTCGTATGACTGTAAATGGTAATTACTGTTCAAAAACGTTGGTAATTCTGCGCAATGTGTAGACCTCGCGTACCATAAATCAGCAATATTAACAATAGGTAAGGGTCTGAAAGAAACGATACATCAAGGCCAAATATAAGAATCACTTCCGGGTGGAAGTATATTTACTTTCTCACCGAATTAATTTCAAGTTTTACATATCTGTTGGTGTTATTACTGTTGTTTGACTTTGTAATGAACCTGCACACGATCTGCACAGCCTAAGTCACATTAGTCACATACACCATTTAAAGTTTCCCATTATCGCCATGTTCGTAACTGCTGAATCAACAAACAATATATCACATGTTTCGTTTATGTATGTTCATTAAGTCACGTGATTTCAGGCTTCCGCCGCAGTGTAAATGAGGTGTTCGCCCAGAACGTCCGTAACCAATTCCAATCTACGCTGCGTAATATCCCAGAAGAACGAAGATCTCCTGTTAATGATTTATCTAAATACCACACTTCACGTAGCTTCACTAATTCCAAAGGTTCATTAGTTATGCACATCAAAGATAATGACAGATACTTGAGTGCTGAAAGACAGCAGGGCGAGCAGTGAGCTTATTGTGACCGATGCGAACGCGTATCTTTCCGGAACTGTACATACTGTTGAAGTACATCGGCGGACAGGTGGGCCGGGATAGCTCAGTCGGTACAGCGACTCGCTACGGGCTGGACGGTCCGGGGATCGAAACCCGGTGGGGGCGAGATTTTCTGCACCCGTCCAGACCGGCCCTGCGGCCCACCCTGCCTCCTATACAATGGGTACCGGGTCTTTCCCGGGGGCAAAGCGGGCGGGGCGTGGCGCTTATCACCCATTCCCCATCTAGCGCCGAGGTCGAAGGAAGAGTAGAGCTATACCTCTACCCCCCCTCTGGGCCTTCGTGGCCTGTTCTAGGGTGAACTTTACCTTTACCTTTACATCGGCGGACAGACCTTCAGAGCCCTAACCTAGCAGCAACCAAAGTTTCCACCCCAAAAGTCTGGACGGTTGCCATGTTAGCATTACGGATTATATAGCAACAAGACATGGACCATCATCTGATGAGGCCAACGAAATATGCACGTGACTGTTTTTGCAAGGAGTTTATAATTTGATGTCACTATTTCTACATTTCAATAAAGCTGAATTACTCACCACAAAAACCGTGCAAAATAATTCGGAAATATTAACGAATTAATTGTTATGTTACCCTGCTATCAGCGGAATAAAGCGATAAACAGATTTTCAGTATTTTATATGACGGAATTCGAAAATGGCGATTTATAACAACACCTCATATATCAATGACGACGACGACGATAATGAAAATAATAACCTGTATGTGACTTCATTCAACAACCAAGATTTTTACATACTTGCGGGATGGATGTAGTGATCTGCAACTGAATATACCCCTAAAACTTCACAGTAAATCCGTAAACTAGGATGGATAAAGGCGAACGCATGCACGCACAGCAACACCGGCACCCAGCGTCGGGGCTGAATGGGTGGCACTCCTGATTCATACTTCGAACATCCCGCGTTTGAATTTCAGTATGGAGACCGGCCACTGACAGGTTTCTGGCTTTTATTCAGTCCCTCCAGAAAAAAAAAAGAAAGCAACTTCAAACAGGCCACGCCGCTTCCTCCCACTCATTTTCAAATTCATCCTTCACAATCCTGCAATTCGAATTTCGCAGTTTAGGGAGTGTCATTATACAAACTAGAAACCACACATGCGAAAATATGTTCACTGTTCCTGACGATAAAGCATACACACAGGGAAGTACTGACACATGTGACACAGAACGACAGTGCTAGTATACGTGCTTTCACGTGACTCACAATAATTATTGCTGCACAGTTTTTGTGGCACTCGGTGAGCCTTGCAACATATACAGCAGTGTTTCCCAAACACAGTTCCGCAAAACATCGCTACGGCTTCCGCGAAATGTTCCAAGTATCCCTTGAAATAACGTGGAAATTTCTGTCCGGCGATTTACACTACCGGAGAAAACCCCACGCCCTACCGCCCACCTCTCTGTTGTGTTCTCGTTGTTTGAGTTGCTCGGGAAAAGAAAAATTATTTCACGGGCTTTTCCACGGAGAAGAAGTTGGGAAACACTGACTTACGGCACTATAATCGAGTCGTAAGAGCGCAAGTCACTTACAGTGTATGTTGCCAAGTATACATTGTACTCCGGGCATCAAGCAAATGAATACTGCAGACAGGACAACAATGCAATGTTGAGCCAGCGGCGTGACACTACACACAGGACAACAATAAACAGTTGAGTTACCAAGGGATAATGCTACACTACTGTGCCAGGACAACACAGCACGGTTAAGCTAGCGGTACAATACTAGATATGACAACACCACACCTCTTCCGCATCTGTTTTTGTACCGTTTCTCTGATTGATCACATTATGACGTCACGCGCAAATTACTCGCAAGGTCAGTTTGTTTACACTCGTATCTCGCGTTTCAACTGACGACTAAACAAGCAGGGCAAACCTTGCCACTACGTCATGAAGTACCAAACCTGCTCACTGATACGTGTATTGCCACTCTCTAAAAGTAATGCAATCCCATCACAGGCCTGGACAGGCCTTGAGGGTTCCAGGAGGTTGAGGCTCACAGATTTAAATACAATCGGCACATGAAGGTGGTAAGGATGTCAGCCCTACGCACCGGCCGCCTTTACCCACCAAGGAAATATTCCTGGTACTCATTTCTGTTAGAGAGTGAGTCGACCCCAGGGCCATAGTGCGGCCGGAAGGATTATGTCAATGACAAATTCCAATGACACCATAGGGAATCGAAACCGCGACCATCCGGCTTGTAATTGCCACTCTGTACAGGGTTCTTATTCACAGTGTGATAATTTGAAAACCCTGTGCAAAACCTATGCGATGTGTACGTGTAATTAACGCAATATTTACTATGAAACATACGCCTAAAAGCGAACTATGTCACGTACAGATCACAAATATAAAAGTGTGGTACGTGACAACGTGACAGTTCGTCGATATAAAATGGATAACCAAAATCCGACTAAAGAATCTGGGGGGTGGAAAAAAAAACTGGTTGTAAAAAACAGGAACGGATTTTATGGTAATAATAACATGCATTTGTATTTTTGTATTTGGCGCAACAGCCCCCAGTGGGCCACGGCCCTCCTCATTCACCAGGTTTCTAGTGCACACAAAACGACGCACCAGTCAGTAGGACTCCTCTTGACGAGTGATCAGCTCGTCGCAGAGACCTCTACCTGACAACACACAACACTCACAAGAGACAGACATCCATGCCCCCGGCGGGATTCGAACCCAAAATCTCAGCAAACGAGAGGCCGCAGGCCTACGCCTTAGACCGCACTGCCATTAGGACTGGCAATATTAACAGAACCTAATTTCATTCAAACAATTCATGTTTCACAAATTAACGGGCTAACTATTAACCAACTGCATTGGAGGCATAGTACTTCTTCTGAAGGCCAGTCTAGATATTCCCCTAATTTTACATAACCCGAAAGTTCATTACCGCGTTCACAACAGGCCGCCGCCACATGTCACGTCCCGAGCCAGATCAATTCTGTCCACGCCCTGCTATCCTATTTCGTTAGGGTATAATTTAATATTGTGGGCCGGGTAGCTCAGTCGGTATAGCGACTGACTACGGGCTGGACGGTCCGGGATCGAATCCCGGTGGGAACGAGATTTTTCCGACCGACCCTAGGGCCCACCCAGTTTCCTGTAAAATGGGTAACGGGTCTTTCCCGGGGATAAAGTGCGGCCGAGGCGTGCTGCTGACCACTCACCCCCTTCTAGTGCCGCGGTCATCGAAGAGTAGAGCTATACCTCTACCCACCCTCTGGGCCACACCGGGCCTGTAACGGGGTCACTTTACCTTTTTTACACTTTAATATTATCCTCACACCTACGCCTAGGTCAGCAAGTGTTTCAATTTGTACTAAAGGAAAAGTATTAAGTACTGCAACCTTATCATTTTTATATCAGTTGTTGCTATTCGTATAATCAAGAAACCAAGAGTATTACGAACCAGTGCCTCCCCATGATCCAAACGGATGTTATATTGGCCCCTGGGTCCAAATTTTGAAAGAGTTTAATGCCTGTATTGACTTTCGAGAGGGTGTTTGGGAACAACTTTAACAAATCAAAATTCTATTCCAGAAGAAATTAAGAGCAGATTGAGGTCAGGAAATGCTTGCTATCATTCGGTGCAGAATCTTTTGTCTTCCAGGTTGCTATACAAAAATCTGAAGATCAAGATATATAGAACTATAATTTTTCCTGTTGTTTTGTATGGGTGTGAAACTTGGTCGCTGACAATGAGGGAGGAAAGGAAGCTGAGGGTGTTTGAGAATATGGTTTTGAGGGGAATATTTGGACCGAGGAGGGACGAGGTAACGGGGGAATGGAGGAGACTGCATAACGAGGAGCTAAATGATTTGTACTCCTCACCCAATATTGTGCGGGTGATAAAATCGAGAAGAATGAGGTGGGCTGGCATGTGGCGCGTATGGGTGAGGAGAGGGGGTGTATAGGGTCTTGGTGGGGAAACCGGAGGGAAAGAAACCACTGGGGAGACCTAGACGTAGATGGGTGGATAATATTAGGATGGATCTCCAGGAGGTGGGATGTGGGTATATGGACTGGATTGGGCTGGCCCAGGATAGGGACAGGTGGCAGACGCTTGTGAGTGCGCTAGTGAACCTTCGGGTTCCGTGAAATGCGGGGAATTTCTTGACTAGCTGCAAACCAGTTAGCTTCTCAAGAAGGACTCTGCACCATGGAGTAAGTAACTGACTGTAAATGATGACATGTTGCATGTAATATATTAGGATTCAGGATGGGCCAACCAGGATCTATCTTAGTTGCGGTAACAAAACACGGAAAAATTATTTATACCCCAAATTTTTGCAAAAATATCAAAGATTTTTTAAAACTGCCCTGTGCAACGGAAGACGAGCAGGACGACTCCCAACTGCATCACATGATATTTGGGTATGTGCGGGAGTAACCACTTCTGTCGCTTCAAATTCGCGACCTAACTACCAGCTTAGATTCCCTCTTTGTCGTCCTCTTCGCATTGATTTCCCTGGCTCGACTGCCTGCCTCTGCCTGCCTGCCATACGGCAGTGTACAGTACGATGCAGACAATACAGCGGCAGAAGAGTCACAAGAGTGCAACAAACTCAGGGGAATATCCGATATGTAGGAAACTCTGGCTATCCAGTTGTTACGACAAATCATCCTTGCAATTCACAGCGTACTCATTAAACTGCGTGCTGCCAGTGACATGTAAGGTACCCAGTCAACTAATTTCTGAACAAACTATACACTTAACGCATACGTGACAAGCAGCACGCCTCTCGAGCACATTGCGTCGGTCGGTCGGTCGCGCCGAATGTCGCGTCTTTATTCCTTCCAAAGCGCAGTGGTAAGTTTACCACCTGTTTTAATTATTTATCTTCCCTAGCATACTGGCGGATCTTCTTTTGGTTCTATAAATAAACATCTACTGCTCGCTTAAACATCACTTAAGTAATTCCATGGAAGGAGAATTCCCCCCCACCCCACCCGAACCAAAAGATGGCCGTCACCCAGCTTGTCAACAAATTTCCCCCCTTTCATGAAGCCTGAAGGTTCATTTGCGATTCAGAAGAGCTCGCCACTTGTCCATATCCCCAGCCTGTTCACTTCAGTCTAAATCCTCTCGTTCTATGTATTTCACATTCATTTCACAGTGATCGCCCCATCTACACCAGTCACCGGTTTTCCAGCCAACACAGTGTATCTATCTACTACTTAACACACACATTCACGCTGCAGGTTACACCAATCCCACCCTCCATAATGTCATGATCGTAACAGGCATTTGTAAATTATGAAACTGTGAAAGGAAGCATGAAGCTAAGCACATAGCCAGGTCAATTAACCATCACAAAATGAAAACATTTTAGTACATGGCAAAGTATACAACTTAATGCAGTTCCTAAGATGAAGCTTTCTCCACACTATGATACTCATTTTGGTAATGGAAGTACCATGCTTTCTTGGAGGTATACAACAGTTTTTTAATACTGTATGAATGGGCTTTGTGTTCCAAATGGTCAAACTTCTTATTCCTGTGGCAGATCATACTCACTAAACAGTGACACTCATAACAACCACATTGATAAACTGCCTGCAGATATAATAGGGAACACTGTACCATTTAATTCTCATTACACACATGAAAACTAATGACTATATTGTAAAATATGGAAGCTAAAATGAATGTTTTCAAGACAAGTTTTATATTTAGCTGGTTTTGTATACCCCTGTAAGACTATTATACAAAGCTCACAAAATTACCTCACCAGGTGCACACCCAGAATTCTTCATTGGGGGAGGGGGGGGGTCTGACCCTCAGGCTATATATACTTTATGTTTGACTTTAAAATTACGCTGTAAAATCATGTCATAAGAATAACTGTAAAATAACACTGTTTGCAACTGTATGTATATACACACACAGGCACAACTACATGTTTGATGACTCACTCATATATTTTGAATCACAAGGTCTAAATCACCTTGTTTTTTATTTCATTTAAAATATCCCAAGTTTCTAATTTTAGTTTTCAAAATCCCAATGTACCACTCACCAGCATCAGGAGGGTAAATCATGTAAAACGTTTGATACTAACATGTCTACAAAATCTGTGTTTTTTAAATTGGGGTTTAGGGTGGGGCTGCAGCCTGGCAGCCCCCTCCCCCTCTTTAGGTGCGCCCCTGCAGCACATTATTGAGACATCATGTCTGTTTTTTTTTTTTGTTCACTTCAACTCCGAAACCACAGAAGATTATTTCATTAACACGCCAACACATGCACACACACACACACACACACACACATATATATTTATGTCTGCATGTGTTGGTGTGTGTAATTAAATAAACTACAGAATGCACGGTGCAACGATAAAAAATAATCCACAGAAGATATTTGAATGAAGTTTGATAATGTAGTTCTGCAGTACAAATTACTGACTAGTCTTTGTAACCATTCTTGCTTTACATGAAGTGACAATAAAACCCCACTGAATGTCTCAAGAACTGTAAATGACATAAAATTTACATTTCATTACAGTCTACATATTCTAACTGAAACATTTTTTGACACTTAATGACCACAGAAAGCATTCACTCTTGTTGAAGGGGCTCCTCCCACAGGTAGAAGGCACTGGACACTACTGACCCTAATTCACTAACCTCTACTTCACTACCACATGTAACCCCAAATATACAGGTCAAAGCTCAGTCTACGCTGGCAATGCCAATACCGATTGACCCTACCACGGCAGATGAATACTGCTTGTCCGACTGCACGTACGCACACGATGCAGACAAATCTAACTGTACCGTAACATGTTTCATCAGTGGTCACTAGATTATGTTGGGATCACCTCTGGAAGACCAGTGAACCGTGCACTCATCACCACTGCTATAGTCTGTGGAAGGTTTTGGTCTCAGGCCTCAAGAATGTTTTGTATGTTCACAAATTTCTGGCAACATAATTAAGAAAATCTAATGCCTGTATCTTAGCAGTAAGCTGCAAATTGTAATGAGGCACCACGTTGTGAGGACGTATATGGAACAAGGACATAATACTCAAGGCACTGCAGTTGTTGAAACAGTACATATGTCAGTATCACGCTTCATTAACACATCACAAGGATGCCAAGTGTCTCCCGAAACTGTTCTGGGCAATTCATCATCTGATTCTGAAACCAAAGCACCTCACATTTCAAGAGCACCTTACTGCAAAATGCACAACATTGGCCTACAGCTTACACTGACAGGTGGGGACCCGTGAAAAACGTTGATGTAAATTGAGTACTCCGGAATATCAGCCTTCTAAGATGTGAGGTGTAAGGTTCTCGCAGCACAGTTAATGAGCATTCTTGTCTTCTGGGATGTTATGAAGTGTCGACTGTTAATCATTACCAACATTTCAAAGCAATGTAGTGCATTCATCTTCCGGGCAAGACTGCTTGGCCCTGAAGATGCAGGCGATAAGATGCCTGATGACATCGGCAACTGTCGACAGTCAACACAGTGAAACATCCCTGATCAAGAATAAAAATACCATCAACTACTAGCAAATTTCAGATGAACCTGCTGTCGTCTTTGACAGTGTCAACCAAGTACGAGGTGAAAAACCGGCTCCTCTATGACAATGACAGAATTTTTATTTCCTGATAGGGCACCGTGCACAACAGATAGAACAGCACACAGCAATCACAGTGAAACCTCAAATGCCACTGGCCACATTGACTAAGTAAGCAGTCTCCACTACTTGACATGTTATAAAATTATTACAGGCAGCATGTCCAAACACAAACAACATATGGGGACCCGCTAAAGCCATACTAATTTAAAAATACTACTGACTTGTCACATGGCAGAGGTCTTTGGAAAGGGCCAATCCCTCATCCAGAGCGTTCCTACTGAGTGTGATGTATCTGTGTAACCTCGAAACCTCAAAAATCAGGCGGCCTAGACCAAAGTAGGGTCATTGAGCCACACGCGCGCGCACGCACGCACAAAAGATGGGGTACTTGTTAAAATACAATTTCACAAAATGTATTTTTAAAAGGATTGAGTCAATACAACATCAACTCATTTTAGAAATCACGTATTCCTCAACTCACTGAATTTTCCAGAATATGCTAAAAACATTTCATAAGCATATTTAAAAACTGCTGAGTGCTAAATGCGACACTACTCATGGCAGATTTACTCCGCATTTAAATTGTCATAGCGGACAACTTTTAAGCCCGAAAATACATATATGCTATTGAATGATAAACATCCCATACACAAGGCTTTCAAAAGAGTCAACAAGGTACATTAAGTAAGTACACTGTTTACTGCTGGCTAGAATCAGCATTTATCCCACCAGTGACATTACTTTTGTACTTCCTGCACACATATGTCAGTGACCTGTTATTCCAGTCATTACTAAATTACTGTTTTCATATGAATTTCGGTGTTTTACCACACACAGGCTCCTTAAAACAAACACCTAACAATTACTCAATAACAGCTCTTTCAGTGTGTTATTTCATGACACCACCAACTGCTGAGATTATGCCATGTCAGACATAAATCAGTATGGGGCATGGGTAGAATGATACTGACGGAGAAGTGAAGTAAGTATTCAGAGAAAAGCCTGTCCCAGTGCCACTTCATCAAGTTCAAATCTCACACTGACTGCTCTGGAATTGAACCTGGGCCTCGAAAGTGCGGGACTGGCAACAACTGCCTCAGTCACGGCACACCCCCTCAGTACCATATTAGGGCTACAAACATGATCTGTAATGAACAGTTACAGTACAAACAGCAACAACAAAAAACAGAGAAGAGAGTGGACAGGAGAAGAGGGAAGGGTTGGGCATGACACGTTTTGCATGACAGCACATTAGTGGTGCTTCATATGTGTAGGTTTCCACAACATGTGCCTTCTATGAATATAGGCACCAGTATGGTGATTAACACGAGCCTCATATCACGACAATGCATATGAAAAATGTTTTGACCTCTGGATGCATATCATTATGCCCCGACTTCCACTGAACGGATAATTACGACATGAAAATACAAACTGATATATAACAACAGTGCTGTTAATTTATGTGTTTCGTACCGCTTGGATTGAAAATGATGAAAAAGAAAGAAATATTCAATTTTTTTCACATTATTTCATTTATGAACAGTCAAAGCGCTGATTACTATGTCTTCAGTACCATAACTATGATCACACTCAACACAGCAAAGTGGTACACAAAAACAACAGGATGAAATTATTGTATTAATAGGAATATTGCATCTACTATGTCCAAATTCTGCCCCCATCATATCAAATTATATAAAGCTATTGCGAAACTAATAGATTATAATGTGCTGGAAGGAATTCAAAAGAAAGATTATGAGTGTGGCACAATCAGTTGAGCGGAATTAATTAAAGTTTGTGGCACTAGAATGTGACAACTTTCAGACTGCTATTGAGATGAACTATGTCCAAAACAAGGAACATAAAAAATGCCATTTTAATATTTGCCTTTTACTTCTTAAAAATTACATTTCTTAATTGGTCTCCCTGGCAAGCAGGACATTCCTGTAATCGTGATTGGAAATTAACTACAACGGCAAGCAGGAACACAACTGGCCCCTGATGCAGCAGTCCACTAGTTACAGCTGAGTTCTGAATACAGTCACATTAAGGGACAAAACAGCATGTCATGGTTGAAAAATTAGAGGGCCTGATTAACGTGTGCTGCAAAGTTATGGTTAATTTCTGATCATAATTAAAGGAATGTACTGCATGCCAGGAAAAGCACTAAAGGAGATGCAATTTTTAAAAAATAACAAGCTAAATTACACTTTACTACTGATACTCCGTAACTTCTTTGTTTCTTATATTCAACCCAGTTCATCAAAACAGCTGTCTGTAAATCATCCCATTCTAAAGCCACACGCTGTATTAAAATAAGAGTGACAGAAATTTGTGTCAAGTAAGCTGAAGAATATGAAGATGACAGGTGGGCAGAACTTGTCTCGTTACAGTGCCCAGTAGCAGGACTTGGTATTTGCAGTGCCGAACCTTCAGACAGTACTTACCAACTACGCTAGCAAGTGCATAACTAATTAACTAACTACACAGACACTCCTACTCATTCACTGCATGGTGAAACATTAGACAAGAAATATCTCACCTCTACAGGGAACCTGCTGGCTATGAGCCCACTACCGGACCACTGGTTGTTTTCGAGAAACCACTGAAGACTTGGGCCCTGTGTAACATTTTTATGGTGAAGGGTTGTTGGCCCCCCTGCCCAACCCCCAGACTTGGAGGATGACACACTGTCAGCTGCCCAAAAGTGATTACTTAATACATTCTCAGGTACCCTCCGCATCTGGCGACCATCTCCACCGCCTGCAACCTGAGGTATCACCATGCCTTCATACACATCATAAACCAAAAAGGCAGTAATGAATGATGCTTATAGTTATAATTATATTAATGGAAATCATACATCATTACTGATATTCTGTCGTAACCAGTGCCATTATAAATCAGAGCACCATAGTATAACTGTTCAAGCGTGTAAACAAAACAGTACCACTGTAAAGATTTAGGTTCATCACTGCAGTAGCAGTCAATCCGACAGTATGTACTACACCTAACACAGTTTCCATCTTAAACATTCAATTAACAGGAAACCTGTCCCTTTTTTTAAGATATCAATTCACTTTTACAAGATAGATGAGTGTCTTGTGTCATACATTTATGTGTCAGGATCTCACACGCAAACAGCTGATCAAACCCTAACCTTCGGCGTGAATGTCAAAGGTGCCAAAACCATTATCCAACATAAATCGCCATCCTTATCCTACCTAGTGTTAGATAATGTCAGTCTGTTACAGCTTTTCTCTTCATTGGTTGGTATTCAAATCATACGGCTGCTCTGTTTAGTATTCTATCATAGATAATTTTTAACACTTTATCTCAAATTACTTCTACAGTGCTGCATAAAACCCAACACTGAATAAAATCTGTAGTTCTTAGAAACAACATTTCAAATTGCAAGATCTGAGATTCTCAGAGCAGTGTTGCTGAAGATTCTGATCCTTTGCAATAAGACACTGTGTCACTCGTTATTTCACAACATTCAGAAGAACTGTACTGCCATCATCTTCAAATACTTGCAATACTT
>Ga0123352_10010145_pt1 | contig 14778 bp, 7 predicted proteins | sample TergutLab28metaG_FD_89700 | JGI IMG/M metagenome (GOLD analysis project Ga0123352, IMG submission 89700) | Labiotermes labralis P1 segment gut microbial communities from Petit-Saut dam, French Guiana - Lab288 P1 | ecosystem: Host-associated > Arthropoda: Insects > Digestive system > Gut ... | reverse complement strand
TTGCAGCTAGTCAAGAAATTCCCCGCATTTCACGGAACCCGAAGGTTCATTACCGCACTCACAAGCGTCCGCCAACTGTCTCTATCCTGGGCCAGCCCAATCCAGTCCATATACCCACACCCCCACATCCTGGAGATCTATTCTAATATTATCCACCCATCTACGCCTAGGTCTCCCCAGTGGTCTTTTTCCCTCCGGTTTCCCCACCAAGACCCTATACACCCCCTCTCCTTGCCCATACGCGCCACATGCCCAGCCCATCCAATTCTTCTCGATTTTATCACTCCCACAATATTGAGTGAGGAGTACAGATCATTTAGCTCCTCGTTATGCAATCTCCTCCATTCACCCGTTATCTCGTCCCTCCTAGGTCCAAATATTCTCCTCAACACCATGTTCTCAAACACTCAGCTTCCTTTCCTCCCGCAATGTGTATATATATATATATATATACATATATACACTTATCTAATACTATAGCTGTGTTTAGGGTACTACTTTCCTCTTATTTACACAACATGACAGGTTGTTCTCCTTAAAAATAATACTTGGTCTTCACTCGAATTTACCGATTACGTTTATCAAGAAACTGACGCAATTACTGTAGGTTATGATACTCAGTTGTTACGTAGGTCTTAGATAATGTATATATATATATGGTCGTCATCAATTGTTCACGTTCACGGCGAGATAAGGAAATCTACGTGCACTGGTAATACTCTCGTGCCCTCTAGTGCAATTCTAAACATTTGCACTGTCTAGAATTGGGCACCTGTGATTGACTTCTCCGTGAACGTAATTCGGTCTGATAATTTTGTAGTCTGTTGTCTACGCGTTCGAATCCTGGTGGTAACTGTACGTACCAGCCGCTACAACGTCATTAAATTCTGCGCTTGCTTGTTTAGCACGGTTCTCACAATAACGCCGCTTATTTCCATAGACAGCATTAAACATTTAGTCCTTTTCCGTAATCACAGAGTGTACTTTCTGTACACACGAATCGTTCTTACACGTAATTTCGATTAACCCATGCTTTCAAATCTCCAGTTAACTCCTGAAAACAACATATTTTGTAGAGTCATATTCCTTTTTTTTTTGTGGAGTATTTCACTGTCTTGGATATCCATGTAACCACTTTTCATAATGTTGGTTTCCTGGCGCGCCATGAGTACAATTTGTGTTGTGAAGCAGTCCACACAGCAATAATAAAACTTCTTTCATTTCCTTACATATTCATAGTATAGAAAATTATTTCATACAGCAGTTTCATATCTTAATTCGACTTATATTAGATCAATATATCTATCTGTCGCACTATTAGCGGAATCTGAGAAAACTTGGTAGGTTAGATTTCAAATTTTATAACATACAAGACAACCTTAGAGCAACGCGTTCGAAATTAAATTTTCCCTACAGCCTTGAGTGTAAACCCTCCAATACCGACGTTAATCGAAATCTGTCGGGCGTTTCTGAGATGATATGTGTAGACAGTCGAGGGAAAGTTCATGGTCTCTCCTATATGCCTTCAATTTGAACAGTTATATGATATATTTTTCGTTCATTACTTTTAAGCTATTTAAACCAACGTAACTTCTTACGTCGACTCGATCTTTACCCTACATAACGATACACAAAATCAACAATATAAGATAAACATTTTACTTACCTTTTAATGTAATTTAGAACTGTCGTAGTTTTCATCACAAGTTTCAAAATATTTTTGTCAGATTTCCTTTTACCTAGTGAGCTGACCAAGAGTTTATAGTACTAATTCAGTAACTCCCCAACTGACCGATGTAGCTAAGTAATAATAGTTTTACGTTTCTACACGAGTCGCTGACAGAATGTTGATTTAACTCGGTCAGCGTCTCCCTGACTGACAAAACATTTGAAGTCATGGAGTGGTTCAAGTGTAAACATGATAGACAGTGAAGTAACTATCTTGAGCCAAAAGTGTGTATTTGTTTTGTTTAAGGTTCTTAAAATGTATTATAATTATTTGTTATAAATTAGTAAGTAATTGCTGTCTGAAAATAAGAACCGGCTATGTTCACTATGCGATACAAAACACTTCCTTGAATAAGCCTGAAGTTAATGACGCTCCACAGAATATTGCATGTCTCAGTTACTTAACTAATTCTCAAGAGACTAACTAAAGTTTGAACTCGACTAACACCAAGGTCTCAGTGTGTAAGTGATCCGCTCATGTGTTTCCACGTATAGGCAACGCAGAAGGGTTGGCCCACAATGAGACAAAAACATTTTTAGATTGTACATTTCAAAAGTCCTAAAAAGAGTCTACTTTTTTTTGCCCAAGTGTAATATAATTAAAATAAAACAGCAAGACTTACAAAAATAAATATTGTTTGTTTACATTTTTGTAACACATTAAACACTTGACTAGAATATGGCGTCTCACTGAGGCCTACCGCAAGGACGACAGAGACGAAAACAGAGCAACAATGAGACAGTTGCAGAATTAATGATTCCACACAAAAGCCGGTTTAACTTCTTGTTAGGTGTTTTCGCGTTAAGTAGCGAAGGACCCATTAGATGCATGTCCTTCCGTCTGCCTGTCCGTCCGTATGTATAATTTCGGCTCCCAGTGGATGGATTTGTGGTGAAAATGTAATGTTAGTGACTTCCATTAGAATCTGTAGAAAAGATTCGAAGCTGGTTAAAATCGAAAAAAAAAACTATTGGGTATTCTGCATGAAAACTTAGGAAAGTTTTATTGTTGCCGACGACAATAAATTGGCATAAAAGCGCTCTCTTCGAGTGAAATGGTTTCAGGCTGTTAGGACAAACGAATAGGTACAAACATTACAAAAACGTTTCTATCTCAAAAGTACAAAAGAGAACGTATTGTTGCGTTTGCAAGGGAACGCCTTATGTAGTTGACAGCAACAAGGAAACATACTCTAATCTTAGCAACTGACCAAATTAATGCACAAATTCTTGTTTTATAATAAGTTTACTATATTCCTTTACATGTTTCGAGCACTGTTGTGCTCATCATCAGGAGGTCAAATTGTATTATACAGCATATGGTATCGTCACACTCCGTAGGTGACCGTCCGGTGCGCATGTTGAGAGAGGACGGCCACCTACAGAGTGTGACGATACCAGATGCAGTATAATAAAATTTGACCTCCTGATGATGAGCACAACAGTGCTCGAAACATGTAGAGGAATATAATAAACTTATAATAAAACAAGAATTTGTGCATCAAGTTGGTCAGTTACTAAGATTATACTGAGATGCACGGTCAGCAAAACATAAAAAAGTGATACACACTGTTGATTTTCCATGGCAACAATGTTTAGTTCAACGATATTACTAAAAACTCATTTTCGCCAAAGACATAAATTCCGGTGAAATGATAGAAGGCAGCCAGCATAGTCGAGGTGGTATAAATATTAAGTGAAAGTTCCATAATATTATCTTAAACGTACTTTGCCAGTATTATTTAAATTGATAACTCAGTAATATAATAAACGTACGTTAGTTCAGTGATCTAAACATAGTAGTAATTATTGAGATTATTTACACTTAAAAATAATGTGCCCAAAATACACCGCCAAAGAAAAAAATTACTTCCCATTTCGTGTTGTCAGATTTGTTATTTTTCAGTAATATTTGAACGTCTTTACAATTAACCAAGAGCACATTTTCTTGCCATTAACTTTCCAAACCGTCCAGCGTAATTCAATTCAGTGTCCATCGCAGTGTTTCTATTTTAAAATTTTACCTACAAAGTACACAGGCGTCTTTCTTGGGAACGCAACCAGCACACAATGTTTATTATTACTCTATGGTGCAGAGTCCTTCTTGAGCAGCTAACTGGTTTGCAGCTAGTCAAGAAATTCCCCGCATTTCACTGAACCCGAAGGTTCATTACCGCACACACAAGAGTCCGCCACCTGTCCCTATCCTGGGCCAACCCAATCCAGTCCATGTACCCACATCCCACCTCCTGGAGATCCATCCTAATATTATCCACCTGTCTACGCCTAGGCCTCCCCAGTGGTCTCTTTCCCTCCGGTTTCCCCACCAAGACCCTATACACCCCCCTCCCCTCACCCATACACGCCATATGCCCAACCCATCTCATTCTTCTCGATTTTATCACCCACACAATATTGGGTGAGGAGTACAAACAATCTTTATTATTACCGAAGGAAAACTCACTCAACAAGAAACACCAGTCTCCTCATCAGCAGAAAATATGACACTGAAATATCCGAGTTATCTTCTGAACTGTCTTAAGAACACATGGGTTTCGGCACATATCTTCCCTTCCCCTGTTTAATTTCTTTAGGGAATAGATTATTTTAAACGAATCTCCTGCCTCTTCTTGATTGGCGGCTTAGACTCTTGTGAACATGGCACTGAGTAAGGATCCATGAAAGTCAGAGGATTTCTTGACTAGCTGGGTATCTAAACTGCTTTTCAAGAATTGTTCTCTTCCATGTAGTTAATTAGTTGATTATTTAGTCTTTCAAATTGGACCTTTGTTTTAAATGTTTCTTGTCTCACGTTTTGCCTCCATTTTCCATCAGTGTATGCCCGAAATTAGGAATTACAAATATTTTTTTTCTGTTATTACTGGTTTTTAAAATTAGTTATTTTATGAGGTGATAAAATTTGGTCCTTAGTTGATGTTAGGATCAGATATGTCAATTACAGCATTATCCATAGAATTATCATCTGCCAACACATCTCTGTCTAATCAAAATACAATCTCGTTCTTTTACTTCCCGAAACGGTATTCGGTGGAGTCACTAGCCATTTATTTGTAGCAGGAACGCAGCACCCTGCACTGAAAATTGGATTTGGAATACCTTTGTTTGGAGCATCTATCATTCTATCGCCGAATTCTAGTTCCTTAATAGGTGAAAATATTTACATAAAACCTTAAAACCTCTTAAACCTCATTGCTGCAATGTGGCGATATTGTGAACACAGTCCACCATTCTGTCTAGCAGCTTAACTGTTGCAATGGAAAGGGGAAAGTTTTAATTTTTAAGAGAAAAAAGGAAGGTGTAATTTTTCGATAAATTTTTGTGTTTGGTAAAGCACTCCATACAACAGGAGGCAACTTGCTCTTCATCCGTCCTTGTGGTGCAGCAAATACCAGGGGACTGTATGGAGAAATTCGGACATCTAGCGCATCCTTAGAAGTACAACTGCAGACTCTACAGTACTTCTTGAGGCATTTATTATGCAGCATGAAGTGACTTCAGCGCTAAACTGCTTGACACCTCATGCAATGATAAATTTCATTGTGCTTGACCTTCTGTGGCACCTACTTATTCTTTGTTAAAATTTCTACAGTGCTATCAGAAATTGCGTGTGGACTCCTCAGCCTGTCACGACGTTTCGTAACATAGTGCACGTTAAATTTCTTTTTCCGAGATCAACTACATCCTTCAAGCTTAAAGGCCCTTAATTCATATCATCGCTTTCAGAAATTCCACTCGATTCTTGCATGAGAAAGTGGAGTACTCTTTTCTTACTACAACTTCCTATGTTGAAGAATAACAATCAACTGGAGTGAAGCAGTGATGGGTTTTGGCATGGTAAGAACAGTTTCCCAAAGTAAACTTCTCGATTCTGTTGAAAACTTTTGGATAATTAACTAGGGCATGCCTCATGCGGTTAGACGTCAACATTTCATCGTGGAGTTCCAGAATCGATCCCAGGCGAGTCCATATAATTGTTTGTGGGCAGAGTAACAGGAGGATAGGATTTTGTCCGAGTAATTTGGTCTTCCCTTCAGTATCATGTCACGATGTTTGATGCTCGTATATGATTCTCTCACCGCCGACCGCTATGGATATAACCTTAGCAATTTCCAGCGTCATTACATAAGACATGCTTTCCGCCTCTCTCTTGCCCATAATTTTATCTTCGACGCATAAAATATTCAACTTCTGGAATTTTCTTCTCCTTCATTGAAATTTAATGCACATATATTTATGTAACACCTTAATTAAGAGTAAGTTGTAAACTAACTTGTAAATCAATCAATCACATGCATAAAAAATGCACGTAATAATATTACAACAATACAAAGATTTAAAAAAACTCCTACATGCTCCGGCACTGAGGCGCCATCCTCAGGGATTCTCAAACATAAAGGAGTACATGCACCAATTGCTACGTCAAACTTTGGAGTAAAATGTAAAATGTTACGATATTTAAAATTTTAAAGTTGTAAAATATATGCAGCATTTCCTGGCACGATACACACCGACACACTCAGCCGGGACTAGATCCTTTTGGACGGCACCGGATGGACTCCTATGTTTGTTTGCATGCACTGTACATTCACGTAGCATAAACTGACAATGGACTGGGGTCTGAAACTCCTCAGCATTACGATAAACGTAATGTCAAATAACGCTGTAATTTTATACATTCCATTTTACATTTGATACATTTAACATTTTAAATATCCTAATACATGGCTATACTTGCAAGACTATAGTACTGGTTTTTTTATATTCCTTTGCATTTGAGACTCCCCGAACATGTAGAAGTTTTTTAAACTTGTATAAAATTTGTAGAACTGTTAAGGCATTTGTTGGCTAATGTGACTGACTTAATGACGACGTACGGAATGATTCATATTAATATAAAATTCACCTGTACAGGGTCTAATAAACAATAATTTTGGCCTTGCAACTTCATACAATTTTTAAAAGGCAATTCATCCCCTACAGAATTTGGCGATTCTCACATACATTCCACATGATACAGTCCGGCATTACATTTATGTTTATTTTTATTTACTGACATGTAAAACTTTTCTGTTGCACATAAATTTAGGTATATTACGACACCGTAAAACTAAAACAAAAATGTATCTGAAAGGTATGTTTTATTCGCAGAAATCAATTATATGATGGGAGAGGGGCACAGGAAAAAACTGTCTCAGTATACAACATTTGCTTGACTCACTTTGATCCACAAGAAGCATTTGGTGAAAAGTCAGTTTCATAATAAATCACAAAAAAAAATTGGCTTTTTTCAAACTCTGTGGGTCATGGAGTAAATATCTTAGACACGCTTTGGTTTCTTAAACGTTGGCCACTTTATGCTGATCTTACAGATAAGGATGTCACTTAAGACTCTGCAATTCTTACCTTAAAATTGAATTCAGTTTCTTTCAACCTGCAAAACTTTTAACTAGCACATTTCGTGCTGTAAGTTGTGACAGGCTGTCACACCGTCCACCGTAATTATGCCAGCTTTTCAGTGCAAGTAGAAGGAAAATATTACATCTTTTCTGCAAACGTTGATTTAATCACTTTGGTCCAATTTCGGTATATTGTTTTAGATCAATCTCTATCAAATACAAAATACAGTCATTTAAACATAATTGTTTACACCGTCAGCTAAGTTGCAAGACACCTTAAAATTTTTGTGAATATTATTAGTGAAAATAATGATTAATTACGAGTAGTTATTTAACCATTTAAACGCCGAGTTAAATCCCATCTGCCCTTTGATAGCATTATTCGGAGCTCGCCATATTCTCCACGTTAGCAGGATAAGGGTTAATTCCCAGTAACAGAGTTTCCGGACCTTAAATCTCCTAAACACCTCACTGCTGCCACACGATACATTTTTAGATTAATTTCATGTATTTATTGTATTATTCCCCATGTATGCCTGGGTCCCCACCACGCTGCCTCTGTCTTGAAGGTTTTCTCACATCTTAAGTGAACTTTCACCTACGTCACAGCATTATGATCTCATCCCTTTAATGTGACGGCAGTGTACAAGTAACCTTACTCCCCGCAGTATATGGTTTAGTTGCACGATGAAGTTAAGCAATTTCTACGAAATTAGCAGAACGTTAGATACAGACGCCACGCATGTAAGCGAGGTTGCTTCTTGTTGGCGATACTTATTTCGTAACGCTTCACGTCTTCTTTAGCCATATGGTTTTTTTTTCGACTGGAGAAAATGCACAAAAATAACAAATTCAAAGTTAAGATTTAATGGTTGTTAAAGATTTCCATTACATTTCATATATATATATATATATATTTAAAACATAGTATTTTAATTTTACCCCATACGGTATCCGGCACAGTATTGTTCGATATGGCTTTAAATGACTAAAACAAGAAATGATGTAAGTAATTCAGTGTTAATAAAAATCCAACCAGATGCAACAGTATGCATTTATTTATTTACTGCAAAGTCACTCTTCATGTTTCTGAAGTCATAGCACCCATCATCAGGAGTACTAAAAACTGTAGCCGCAGCCTCCGGTACAGGTCATAATATCGGTACAGCTGCTTCCCTCCAACGTGGCCTGATCTTGCCACGTTGGAGGGAAGTAGTTGTACCAGTATTATGACCTGTACCGGAGGCTGCGGTTACAGTTTTTAGTACTCCTGATGATGGGTGCTATGACATCAGAAACATGAAGAGTGACTTTGCAGTAAATAAATATCTGCATACTGTTGCATCTGGTTGGATTTGTATTAACATTGAATTACGATGCACGGAAACATGAGTTTAAAAAAAAGACCTAAGTAATGTCTGACTGGTGCAGTTAAAATCCAAAATTATTCACCAATAACTGTCTTGTACTCCTGATAAAATAACCTCGACTGTAGAATTGAATACATTACAAAGACACTTAAATTGACGTAGTATAAAATCTGGTAAGCCACTGAAGTGAGCGCCTCGTACCTTACGTAGGTGGAGTTGCTCTCACTTTACATGTGCACCCAGCCTCCGAGTGCACCTATGTAATTGTGACAAAAGAATGGGCTGTAGCGTTTTCTGTAAATTACATTCCGTCGTTATTCGGAACGCCCTGTGTTACCGAGTAGTCGGCATAGGTACACAAAGTTTGGTATGATGTTCTAGACAGATCCTTCTTTGGATTTTGCCCGAATGACTGTGTTTCCCCGAGAAGAACGCAACTACTCAAGTGTCAGACGCGTCTGCAATGATATTAAAATTATTAATTTTCGGAAATTAAAAAAAAACACGAATGAGGGTGACGTAAATTCATACCAAAATTGGTAAAAATCAGAAAAATTGTTCAAAAGTTGGAGTGGGACATTCATCCTCACACTCAGGTCATAGGTCATGGTCAAGGTCGTCTTCTTCTCTCTCCCTCTCTCTCTCTCTCTCTCTCTCACACACACACACACATACACACAAACGTACTTCGCTCTCATCTAACCGCATATGATTTCTTTTCCAAATTTCTCACGTAAGAAGTAATTATGTTGAAAAAGTTAGAAGGCACTGTTGGGTCCTTCCGTTTTTATGAATTCAGTAGCGAAAAATTACCCCTTGAGAAGCACTGCTGGTTTAAGTCGTGTCGATATTAATGTACTACTCCATTTTCGTAATTCATCTTCTTTGTCCAAATTCCCCAGCCATCACATAGCGATATTGTTCCTGAAGGAGATTTTTTGCGAGTTTTTTTAAAAAAACTTCTATAATAACAGTTCCGCTACAAAAGGCCTTCAGGGAACACAGGGTTAATACTTTGTAAAATGCTGAAAATTTTTACTCAGTAATGTAGACGTCGTATACAAGAGATGCGCTTAAGAGAGTAGATGGAGCCCACGTATCGTCTGTAACAAATAAAGGTGTGACACGTGTGAGGTTTTGTGGGATGTCTGTATTTTCAGCCTGAAGTAGCATTCTGTTGTGTATGAGTGAACAATATGGTTTGTATCTTGTTAGCTGGCTCCACTACAGAAGTCACCAACCCACTTACTCAGAAACAGAACTGCAAGTTCTCAAGGTTATGAATTTCTCGTAAAACAATAATTAAATTCCTTTTCCCAGTAGCAGCAGTAGCAGCAACGCCCCGGCGCAGTGTTTAGCATATATAACCTTGTTAGTTGGCGGAAAAGCCTGTAGCATGCTACTCGGGGCACACAGACAGCAAGAATGGAGAATGTAAATCTCAAATCAAGTTTACACCCAAGGGTCTTAGAATTTCCTCTCTGATTATGCGTAGCGTAACGGAGAAACCTGCATTGTTTATTTCATAAAAGGGCCTTGCCATAACTCAGGCAGTTATATGCTGTTCTTTCACTAAGGAGCCTCGGGTTCGATCTCGGTCCAGTCCCAATGGGATTTTGTCAAACAAAGAGCCACTGGGATAGATTTTTTTCTGAATGCATTGTTTTTATTATTGTATTATTCCAATAATGTTCTATAATATTTTATCTATCACAGGAAATATATAATCCTAGAAATCAGCGAAGTCGTTAAATAACACATTTATTCTCACAGTAATCATTGAAACGCTTTGTTATTCATTCGCGTCTCTCAATTGCTAGAACTTGCTTGTTATATGCACCAAATTACCTTGCAGTTTTTCCTGTGAGGTTGATTTAACTGCAGCTATAGAGTTTACGAATACGCTTTTATAAGAAATATATGTATATTCCCTCCGAATTTCACTGTATTTCTATAGAATATTTTAAGTTATTCACATGTAGCCACTTGTAGCTGACCTGCAGAGCATGTCTCATAGCATTATAAGAAGAAGCAACGATTATTTTTACATACAGAATTGAAGTACTGGTCTTCGTAATAAATAATACCGTTAGGTAAAAACTGATTTTTTAATTGTTGTTTGGTGGATCTCAGGTTGCAGAACGTTGTATAAATAAATGAAAATATACAACGTGTGTAGCATGAATTCCGGAACACAAATGCATACAGAAATGTGGTTAGAAAATCGTAAAAAAAAAGGTCTATCCGCAGACAGGTGGTAACAGAGCTTTAACAATGATGACTATAAATACTTTATTGAAGTTAATGCAGTTACTTTTTAGATAATCAAAACTTTCCCTAGTCGCTTAACTCTTTATAAACACTGCAGATGAAACAGCATTGTTAAGAGGCTGATAACCAATGGTTCGTACGCCAGTCGACGATAGTTTCAATAAGGAATTGGGAATTATGTGAAAAATTCACGCAAGGCCCATTTCAAGGTACTACCAAGGCAATCGATTTGAGCGACTGCTCAGTACAACGAGTACATTAGCCACACTGGTGTCATCTAATCCACAGCATACCACAACGCCAAAAAAAACGCAAATAGCATCAGATTCATCTATAAGAGTGCTTACATTTCATGTTCTTCTACAGTTACATTTTTATACCGTCTCTATTCCTCACATAAGCCCACTCAGTCCCAGTCCCTTCTTCGCACTACCATTTAATCCTATTTCTGCAGCAAAATGTTTCTTCTTTGTTTTAAAGGTCTGTAACGTGATATCCTTGTGGGTCCCATGCGACTCACGGCGCCTTACATTATTCTTCTTTTTCCTTTGTGTTTCGATGTTACACATTTATCTTCCGTACTTACTCTTTTGTGCAGACTCACCAGTTTTACCGGCATTTACATTTACATTTCGTATTCCCAGCAAAATACGTAATGCAGTAGCTACAAGAAAGAACCTGGAGCTAATGACTCATTACGAAATCTGTAGGTCCAACATTCCAAATAAAATTTTAACTACATACTAAGTGCATTTCCTGTCACCAAGGCACGATAGGTCCTCACGTTGCAGGTGGGAAGTTGCTGCGAATGTGGTAGACGTGAATGTAATTTAGGACACTCTCCATTGTCCCGGGCTAAAAGCACGCACCTTTCTGACAACTGATCCGTCTCCTTCAAGTGGAAAGAGCGCAAGCGAGAACCTGTTCTATTGTGTCCTTTAGCAAGAGTTTCTGTCACTACATAGAGACTGGTAGAGTACACTCTTCCTCTGCCTCACTAAGCCGAGGAAGGAAACAGATCAAATCTCCGAAACGTTGTGGCTTTTCATCGTGAAATCCTGCAACTAGGACGAAGGTTTTGAGAAATATGTTCACACTGTTAGAGTGTTATATTATGGAAAGATACACTGAGCCTTGGACTTAAATTTAGTCCGGAAACTCGAGGGAAAGATGTAATTTGTAAGACCTAGGCGCAGATGATAGGAAAGGTAATGTTAAAATGTATCTGAAAGAAATAAAACCTAGGTTCATCTGTCTGAAGACAGGTGCCATTAAGAGCCTCTGTCAATACGACAATAAACTGCCGGAAGCACATAAAGCAGGGAATTTCTTGCCTATTTCAGAACTATTATCTCATCATGAAGAACTGTGCCCCACGGGGTCAGCTGTAATTACTGCAACTTAAAATTCTCAAAACTTTCATGTAACTTGAAGCTACAGTTTTTCATCATGGGTACCTGCTCTCTTTCCCGGAGGAAAAGCGGCCGAGGCACGCCACTAACTACTCACCCGCTTCTAGCGCCGGGGCCGAACTCTTTGTATGCCTGCTTGCCATGTTAAGGGACAGTCTTTAATTTACACAATTCCTCTTCCACTAAAGAATGCCATATGAGTTATAGCTATGTTTGTTAATTGGGAAGCTCCAATATTGTGATATTTCGCAACACTCCGTTGCTAGTTTGAAGAACAGACAGCTCAGTTGGAGTAGTGAATCCACTATGGGATGGACCTTGGGTGATCAGAATTAATTATGGCCTAGTCCAAGAGTTTGTCTCTGCATTTATGTACTATAATATCCCAGGAGCCCACCCAGCCTCATATACAATGAAGATTGGAGATAAATCGGCCCGAGCATGACAGTGACAATCCCCTTCTGAATAGTGTCATAATCAGAAATGTAGCTATATTGCAATCGTATACACGTAACTTCATAGTGTAGTACTTAACACACAGAGAAAACTTTATTGTATTTGCGTTAGAAGTTTGAGAAAAGTTTATTAATTTCAGAATGGTGGCAGTTTGTAGTTGATCAGAGGTGTGAAGATCTGCAATATTCCAACCAAAAAATTCAACATTTTAATTTTGTGATTTCTTCACAGACCAAATAAACTATTTACAAATTGTTGAATAGGTCTTCTTATTCAGTCTGATAAGCATGTATGCTAAGTCGCATGAGTTTTAAAGAAATAATTTGAGGGGCGCTCAAGAGGCTGTAAGTGGTGATTAACGAAGCAGTACTAAAAGCTGTGAATTCTACGATCAGTTCAAGTAAATCGGGATCATAAAATTTATTGATATTCGACATCGATGGTCAAGTTCGAAGCAGGAAATCTAATCAGCAATACACTACGATCGAAGAAGTCTAAATCTTGTTTAAAACTTTGGGTTTTACACTTGGTTAAACTTGTTAAGGGAAATAATCGCTGTTTATTTTTGGAAACACAAAATTATATACTCCGTCGGCAAAATGCAAGTGGTTAATCGTTAATTCTTTTTGCACATATAATAACCATTGAAATTTAATGGGTTAAGGTGCTGGTAAACTACACTAGTACAGTCCAGTGGAGGGCGACAGAGGCTTACTCACTAACAATATGCAAAAAGAAGGTCCCAAGCTTCGCTCGAACCAACACAGGCAGTGGACAAAAGGAATTACAGGACTTATGAGTAGAGCAGACTGGTCTACATCTGCAGCAACGCTCTGAGTCCCAATAAAGTTGAGTACAATGGATTAGGGTTCCAGCAAAGAAAGTGATACCAGAAGGAACACGAAGAGATATCTACAACGAAGATACGAGAGACAAGAGATGCAATGTAGGTATAAACGTAACACTAAGGCACGTTCGTGTAACTATTGCTTGGAAATGTAATAAGTTTTAAATACTTCGAGTAGTGTCCGTGGCCTTGGACATCCAGTGTTCAAAGCGCATGCGCCCTATAGCCATCTGTGGTCTGTTTGGCTCTACCATATTTTGCTACATTATCTCATAAACTGCACGATCTTAGGAAAAAGTTACGGAACATAAAATGTTGTTTTGATTTTCTCTACACCTTTCGTCTGAAACATTTCTCATTCTAAGAAGGGAATGGAGAGAAATATGATCAAAAATGTATATTGGTCTTTACGTACAACAACCGTTATTCTTGTAACACTCTATAGAAATTTGAATTTTCTGCATAGATTTTCCAAAAAACTCAAACTTTCATAAAAATCCGTCCCGTGGGAGCCGAGTTGCACCATATGGACGGAAGGACAGACAGATGTACATGACGAAGCTAACAGTCGCTTTTCGCAATTTTGTGAACGCGCCTAAAAGTGGGTAAAATATGTTTAGTATCATATATCTTCCATGCAGCAGACATATACAGGTGAATTTAATTTCAACTTATTGCATTAGTTCACATATAAAGGTTACTGCTACACGGTTTCGACCATAAAATTTGGCCATCTTCAGAGAGTACATGTTACACAAAAATCATATAGAGTTAACATATAACATAATTGTTGGTAAATAGTACGAGGCTTATTCAGAAAGTAAGCACCGTTTTGCTGTAAAAAAATAATCGAGTAACGTTTAGTATAAAATGTTATTGTTATGAGATTCTACATTCCCAAACTATTTTTCCACATATTCGCCGCCATTATTGAGGCACTTATCTTAGCGGGGTACAAGTTTTTGTATACCCTCCTCATAAAATGCGACCGTTTGCGACGCAAATGACTGTTGACAATGTCATAGAGTAGAGTCCTTGAAATCTGAGGAAAGTGCAGGGACGGATCAGAAATTGTGAAACGTCTGTCGTCACGCACTCTTTCGTTGACCTTGCTCACCAAATCATCATTCACCAAAGATGGACGCCCACTTCGCGCCTCATCGTGCGCGTTCTGTCGTCCTTCATTGAACATCCGAACCCATTTCCTAACCATGCCATCACTCATTGCATTGTCACCATACACTTGACAGATCTGGTGATGAATCTCACTTGGTAGC
>Ga0123352_10010144_pt1 | contig 14779 bp, 8 predicted proteins | sample TergutLab28metaG_FD_89700 | JGI IMG/M metagenome (GOLD analysis project Ga0123352, IMG submission 89700) | Labiotermes labralis P1 segment gut microbial communities from Petit-Saut dam, French Guiana - Lab288 P1 | ecosystem: Host-associated > Arthropoda: Insects > Digestive system > Gut ... | reverse complement strand
GGGGGTTCTAGAGGCAACTGTAATTTCGTACAAGAAATTTCATTTCATATAGTAAACTTTTCTTAATTTGTGGCACTTTAAGACTATTTCTGTGCCGCTGTCACGAAATCTGGGAGCCTAAACTTCCTGGAACCCTCTTGGCCTGTCCAGGCCTGTAATGGGACTGCTTTACCTTTACCTTTAAGACTATTAATGATGACAGTCAATTTGTCATTGCTAATTTAAAACATTTGCCAACCTAGGTAGTTTTAGAACTTTACTGCTTTTTTTCCGAAAATCTTGGTGTGTTGGCGTCCTAAATTCAGCAATTTTTAACAGTTTTCACAAAGGGGTTGAGTTTGGCACGTTTTTGGATGGCCTTCGGAATTTCGGGAGGGGGGGTTTGAACATCCAAACCCCCCCCCCCTGGTACGCCATTGCTTATCTTCACTTCTATGGCAATGCTGCGTTAAATTACTGTGAGTCGTCCTGTTGTATATGTCAACAGTGCTATTAGTTCTTTCCCATTAGCACGATATGCCTACAAAGAATTTCAAGAATGTGGTGTGACGTTGGCAACGATTGTTACAACCTTCCGTTATATTTATATTTATTTTCAATTTTTATAAATTCCTGTCTTTTATTCCTTCAGTCCACACTCTGCAAAATTCTGACAACAGTATGTTATGCAGTGCTTCTGAACTTTCTGAATTTTCTACTATTATTCAACTTTTCCGAAACTGTGCCTGTTTGTGACCTCTCGTAAATGTCGGGGTTTGCAGGTGTTCAGTTGAAGCTGTTAGAAGGAGTAAAGTCTTGGGTCTCAAGAACCCCGCTCCCGTGAATGCGTGATATTTGATGCGTTATTGCGTGATTAACTTGTGGGTGGTTTGTTTTAAAGAGATCGCACGTCAAACGGCAATTTATTCTTACCACCATACACAGCTCTACAAGAGACCAAAAAACTAGACACGTCTTTAATAGACCAACATTTAAGCAGATATTCAATGTGAGGGTTCGACTAACCCGCACCACGGTTCCGTGATTTGTTCCGTACCGTATTAACTTTCACGACTGAAGTGGTACACCGCAGGATGTATCACCACAACAACTAAATTTTTCAACGAAATATCCTTACATTATAGACATTCCTTTTCTAGAAACCAACCGGTTTATACCAACATTATCTGTTTGGCACGCGGAAGTCGCCTCTAAGGAAATGAGTGTCACACGGATCAGTGATACGGCATACGTGATCACAATCGCGCGAGTGTTTTATTTTTAACAAACTACAACCATCAGTCATCTTTTGCGCACTCATGGAATAACGCATCACCTCTCACGCATTGATGATTGCGTGGCTTTTAAAAACAATGTCTTTATTCGCAGTCACTAGAGTAATTCGAATTTCCTGATCGCAGATGCTCAATATTGATCACTGTGAGGACATAAAATATTTTAAAATTTTTGTATTTTTCATTTCGGCAAGAACCAACAGAATGCACTATTTACTTTCAATTTATTTCAGTAATTAACCTCTACATGTTTCGAGCAGGCTTACTGCTCATTATCAGGAGATACTACTCTGTACATAGAGCAACTGGAATATGTGATGTGTTTATGTAGACTGGCTGTTGGCAGGATCGTGGTGGATCCTGCCAACAGCCAGTCAGCGTAAACGTATGACATATACCAATCCCTTAATATACAGAGTAGTACCTCCTGATGATGAGCAGTAAGCGTGCTCGAGACATGTAGAGGTTAATTATTGAAATAAACTGAAAGTAAATAGTGCATCCTGGTAGTTCTCATTGTACGGATATATCACGACGCACGGTCAACAAAACATTAAATGTGTATTTCTGTGTAGCCTGTTTTCTACATTTCAAAATGTCATTGTTTCATATTTTTTCATTCATGAGATAGTATAATTGGAAAGTGGAAGTTAGTAAAGAACCCATTTTAGCAGCGAACTGTCAGCAGATATGTATTTGAAAAATAATTTTATTAACCAACTGGTATTAGCTGTCTCGTTGGACATTCCTTTAGTAGTAACGTGTCAGTATGTGTTTCTTTTTTTACTCATTTGGTTGCAGTGTAAGTAGTTGTCTCTTTTGCTGCTCACTTCAGTTGCGAAATGAAATTGTCTCTTTTGATCCTCTTTAAGAAATAAAAGTTCAATGCATGTATCTTTGGCTACTAAGTTTAGTAGCACATCGTCAGTAGGCTTTTACTCAGACTCTTGCATTAATAGCAAAATTTCAGTAAGTTTCTCTTCGAATAGTTAACTTAGAAGCAAAATGTCAGTGGGTTTATCCTTGGATGCTAGTAAACCGACCGTAAGTTTCTCTTTCGATATTCTCTTTTTAGTAAAATAGCAGTGAGTTTATCTTTGGATACTCAGTTTAGTAACAAAGCGTCTCCATGTCTCTGTTTGGAATTCAATTTGGTAGTGAAGTGTTCGTAGGTATGTCCTTATGTCAGTTTCTCTGTGGTTACTCATTTTCACGTTGACAGCAGAAACCAAGATTTATGGCTATCGAAATCAGAAACTAAAGAAGTTTGTGTGTAGAAGGTTACGCAAGCATATTCTTAACATACTGGCCACAGAACGATTTGGCTTCAGGAAAGAGTTACCTACTGAAAATGCTGCCTACAGGTTAAGAAACATGGGAGAATGCGTGTTGTGTTTGTAAGTTGCAAACACAACACGCATGAAATGTGGGACAATGTTTGAACAATTAATCTCACAGTAAGTAGATATATTACTGCAGAAGAGAAAGATGTTAAAGTTATGGTTGGTGCAAATGCTAGATTAGAGATTTTTACCTTACGTGTTTTAATTAATGACCGTCACACTAACTGACCAAGAAAAATTTCAAGCAAATTCAGCAGTATACGGTATTAATACGACGAAATTGTACCTTCATAAACAAATTGTAGACTTTTAATATTTTTAGAAACGTACATAATATGCTGGCATCAGAATTGTCAATAGTTTACCATGTCGACTCACAAGTCTGACAAATGAAAAGTCTAAGTAGCATTAAGAATATGCGTATGGGCCGGAATATCTCAGTCGGTATAGCGACTGGCTAGAGGCTGGACGGCCCGGGGATCGAATCCCGGTGGGGGCCAGATTTTCCGCACCCGTCCAGACCGACCCTGGGGCTCACCCATCTTCTTATACAATGTGTATCGGGAGTTTACTGTGGATAAAGCGGCCGGGCCGTGGCGTTGATCACCCACACCATATAGCGCCGATGTTAAGAAAAGAGTAGAGCTATGGGTACGTCTACTCCCCTCTGGGGCTTCGTGGCCTGTTCTAGGGTGTACTTTACCTTTACCTTTTTAAGAATATACGTCAGTACTTTGTACTTTTATTCTGTTTTTGGATATCTAATGCTTAAAAATAACTCGTGGTCTTTATTATCAGCTGTATATAACAAATTTGGTGTAAAATTAGAACACTTGATGCGAAATACTTGCTTTATTTTTGTATTGTATGTTTTGTATTTGTGATTCATTCCACATCCCATTGTCACTTTGACTAAGTTCTTGATACTCTAGTAGGCTTACATAACGTGAGAATGAAAGTGCACGAAATGTCTGCACAGCGATCTGTGAGTTACAAGAATCACCGCAAATATAGTCAAAACAACAATCGTTTATTCTAGTGTTAATTCAACCTGAGAGGACACCAGCAGGTTGGCCAAGAATACAAGACTATGTACACAGCTATAAGGAAACTGAGATCCCGGCTCCTTACAGTACGTATACAGCCTCAATTTCCAAATAGCTGTGTACATAGACTTGTATTCTTGGTCAACCTCATGGTGTCCTCTTAGGCCGAAACATGTTGTTGAATTAACACCACAATAAAGGATTTTTTGTCTTTGACTGGATTTGCGGTGATTCTTGTTATCCAGGAACAACGAGGATGAATATTTAAAAAAATGTAAATTAATTTTTGTCGTACACAGAAACCATCAGGTTAAAACAGCTTACTTGCATCAGCCAAAGGATTAACGTGCCCTCCATTTCAGATGGACAAATTGCTGTCCAGCAATATGTTTATCCTATTAGCAAAATATATATTTCGGAAAGATTTTAATATTTTAATACTGTTGAGAAAACATCTCTTTTTTGAGGTAGTCAGTAGCATGTGTTTTGATGATAAAAACAGGCCGTCGCGGCGGACAGCAGGTTCTGGTGTTTGATAATATGTCTTTTTATTATGGTAATAGAAATATATGTCTCTGGATGCGTGGCCTCTAATGAGACCATTTTCCATCCCCGGCCATAGGCCAAAGTGTATAGACATTTGGTGGAATACTACTAACTGGGGAAAACAGAAATACTTTGAGGAAAACACGCCACAGTGCTGCCTTTTCACTACGATCCCCATGCCCATTGTCCTGGGATTGAAACCGACCTTGTGCAGTGAGAAGCCGGCGACAGTCTTCGGTGACGCGGCCACTTGGTTCACAGTTAGTGATCGGCATATCCTTCGAAGGGTCACCCGGCGGTGAATGAAGACAGAAAGAATGAAAAGTATAATGATGAGAAGCAAGGGCACCCACATGTACACAAGTGCGCTGTAAAAGTGGAGGGGCCGTGCCATGGTACAGGCAGTTAGATGCCGGCCTGGCGTCATGCAAATTTGGGCTCGATTTCAGACCAAACCATGTGGAATATGTGGTACACAAAGTGCCACGGGGACAAGTTCTTCTTCTTCTTCTTCTTCTTCTTTTTCTCCTCCTTCTTCTTTTTCTTCTTCTTCTTTTTCTTCTTCCTCTTCTTCTTCTTCTTTTCACATTGCTTTGCTTTTCCCCTTTCCGTAACATCCCACCACCGTTCCATACGCACTCGTTTATTTATCACCGACGCTATATAAATTTCGTACTTAACAGCGTCGTTAAATAATACACTTAAATGAACAAAGGGGTTCGTCTATGAAAGTTACTATTTTGTATCTCTACTCCGTTGTGTCGTTATTTGAAGTTTTTAAATTTTTCTCTTATTTTTCTACTTAATTATACGTAAACTTCGCTTAAGTTTCGATTACCTAAATGTAACGTAACTCAAATACTTTAAAGAAGTAAATATTTTCGTAACAGTAGAGACCAACTTGCCTTCAAGCGCTTACAAAACTTCTGGTTGATAAATTTCTGTTATAATCATTACAGCTATTTTAACTGCTGCTTAAAATTACCGGTTAATCCTTAACCAGCGCCACAACTTCTTCTTTCATATACATATTATGAAGTCTTCTACCTTTCGCGGTGGTATTACTCTTGGTTTTGTTACAGTATTGTGTACTGGCACACAGGATGGAGTCGTGCTGTAGCTTCATCAAAGACCTGTCAAGCCAGACTTCACAATACACGTATAATTATATCACCATAAGTTGGAATATCTAATGTAGGTGTACATATGTATGTAATTTGGTAGCAGGCTATTCAAAGACGCCCTGTCAAATACAGCTCACCGTGTAGGTTTAATTACGGAACTTATATTTTTTTGAACAGCATGGAAACAAGGGCAGTACAAATGAGCAGTCTGTTCTTCTCGACACTTATAAGTAGTTGGGAAAGTCTTTGTGAAATTTATTCTGTGGTTAATCAGTACGGTGTGATGCCATACTCCATATAAATTATAACATTATTAAAATAATTACAATTTGAATTCTGATGTGACTTACATTACTGCGACAAAGCAAGCAATGAAACCCCGCACTGTCACTCCCAGTGACACTGACCCAGCAAGAACATTTCACTACGAAATGCGTATAGCAGAAGGCACCATAAAAGCAATAGTACATTTGCTGTGTACTTTTGACAACTCTGCTGTTTTGACTTCATTACTTTTAACCTGTTCGTCGACATCCGCGAGAAATACTTCCATGTGAACGAAAGGAAGACAAACATTCGAGAAAGAAGTTGTATAAATAAGCTGTAAATAGAATTCCGTTAGATATCTGAATCTGTAGTGACTATTTTTGGTCGAAGCATGCAGTGCTGGGTGGGCCAGGATAACACAGTCGGTACAGCGACTTGCTACGGGCTGGACGGTCCGGTGATCGAATTCTGGTGGGGGCGAGATTTTCCGCACCTGCCCAGACCGGCCCTGGGGCCCACCCAGCCTCCTGTACGATGGTGAACGGGTCTCTTTCCCAGGGTTAAAGCGCCCGGGACGTGACGTTGACCACCTTCCCCAATTTGGCGCCGAGGTTAAAGAAATAGTAGAGGTATACCTCTATTCCCCGTCTGGACCTTCGTGTCCTGTTCAAAGCTGAAATTTACCTTTTAAATGCAGTGCATAATTTCTTGTGTTTTTGTAAATTACTTTATGTTATTATGTGTTTCTATAATGTGATAATATTAATAATAAAAGTTAAGTAAAATTGTCCCTGTGTACGCCATGGAACTGTATGGGGACGTGGAGATATATCTAAACTCATTCTTAAACCCGGCATTTGATATGGGTGATAGGCCAGCTCTCGTCCTGTCTGCTTTATCTTTGGGGAAATATTTTTCTTTTTTCTTTTCGTTATCTCTTTCTACAGGTAGGTTTAATGTTATTTTATTTAATACACGTTTAATCTGTTTGTCACGTCGGAAATATTAGGGTATTTTAGAAAAACTTTTGTGTTGTATCCCTTCTGATTGCTGCAGTTGAAGTGCAAGGCGAACTGCTTTGAGCCGAAAATATTAAGCTCCGTTTTGTGGTCTCATTTCAAAAATATCACACTATTCTCGTGGCAGGTGATAGACAGGACGGACTGTCTTCCGATGACAGCCAGTCTGCACATGCCATGGGTTACACATTCAGTTGTCCTGACCCGTCGTATTCTTCGCGAGTTGCTTACTCTGCCTCGAGCCGAGCGGTGGGATGTTTACGAATGCAAGAGACAATTACCAAGTAATCTCTCTTGTAGTCGAGGCGGAGGCCCACAAGTTTGTTTTATCGATTCTCTTTGTTTCTCCACATCGTTAATGGCTCCAAAAACTCATTTCAGTACTGATTAAAACTTGGAATAAAACAAACAATGAATTAAAAGCTTATTAAAAGCACGAAAAAAGAACACGGAAAACTCGAAGCTAGTCTTGTGTTCCCTTTCCCCCAGCCACCCCATCCCTCCACACTGCTCTTGCTTACTCCTCTTTTCACCCCCATCCAAGTTTGCACTGGGTTAATTTATTATACATCTTGGTCTTGTAGTGTATCTCCCGCGAACCGAAGCGAAGCAGTCAATACAAGTAGATACAATCTTGTTTCCAAACCTTCAGATAAATTATAGAGTCTATTGTGTTTTCAAGTGACTAGAAACCATAAGGTGTTGTTCAATCTATAATGCCACTCATATGATCCGTCTACAGATCACACGGGGGACTTAAATGTGTTCAGTGTAACAAAATACCTCCGGTCGTCCGCCGTCGGCTTTGCAGCTCTCTGCACCATGGGGTCAGCTGTCTCTTTGTTATTTTATTACAATATGCAGTTAGTACCTGAAATGTAAAGCTGAAATTGATACTTAACGGAGAGATGTAAATTCCTCCTGCTGGCACATATATTCATGTTTTTTTTTTTTAAAATTTTTCTTTCGTTTAATTTCGCTTTCTCCATTTCGACAGTGTCTCCAAAGACGTCTAACGGTAGGTCTAATCGATAGAGCGAAATGGACAAAATCGTCTGGAAGAGAGATACAATGATTTTTCTGGAGTTTGTTCCCTGAGAGCGAAGTACGTTTGTTCAGGAAATTGAGTTTTGTATTTGCAATTATGGTAGTTAGTGAAAGCATAAACTTGTTTCGTTGTACACTAATAACAATTTATGAAGCATAGTTATTGATGGAAAGCTAATTACTCCTAAACCAATCAAGATGTTTCTCTTATTTAAGCCAAATATTCCTTACCGTGCACACAGCAGCAATCCGCTTGTCACTCTCAGCCAGTTTATTCCATTTCTCAATTCCCATCCTATTTCTCTAAGGTCCATTTTTAGGCGCGTTCGCAAAATCAGCTTTGTCATGTCTGTCCGTCCGTTCGTCGCCCGCGTCGAACAATTCGGCTCCCACTGGGCGCATTTTCATGAAGTTTGAAATTTGAGTATTTTTAGAATATCTGTTGAGAAAATCCAAGTTTCATTAAAGTTTTGACAAGGACAACGGGCATTTTACGTGAAAACCTATATACATTTATGACATTAACTCGCTGAATTCTTCTAAGAGTAAGCAATTTTTCAAACAGACTTGTAGAGATAATCAAAGACACATTTTATGTTTCGTGATTTTTTCCCGAAAATCGTGCCGTTTATGAGATAATGTGGGAAAATCTCGTAGGGCGATACACGCTATAGATGAATATTTAATAAGGCGCATGCGCTCTGCATGCTGGATAACAAAGGCTACAGACACACGCTCATAATATTTAATACTTATTGCTTCATAATTGATTAATTCCATCTGATCTTGTAAAATGTTTTACGGCAACGCTTACAAAAACTGAGAAACTGCGCAACGACTTATTTACGATCTGTTTAACCAAAACGTACGTCTGAAGAAGGTCCTGAGAAAGGATAATTATTTTGTTTTAATGCAGCGTTTGTTTTAACAAGTGAAAGAGTCCAAATTAGTTGAATATAATATCTTTCAAAAACCTCTACTTGTAATTTGCGTTGTTGTCGGTGACAAATTTACCATAAAAGCATTGTTGTGTAACATTCAGTATTGCTATACTCGTATATTTGACAGTGACTTGTAAATCAACAATAACAACAAAAACAACGACACACAGAATGTACTGTTGTGTTTCCACTGCAAAACGGTTACGCAAACGCGTCACAGAATTACGTTGTACGTACACTGGCTGTCTTGTGATATTATCTTCCGTTTACATTTAGGTGTCTTGATGAGCAAACTACGATATTCGGTGTTAGGATGCCTTGCCATAACTTAGAGTCTCTAAGAAGCGCTTGACAATAGATATAACAGTAAGTTAATATTATATCGAATATGTCATAGGATCAGCTGGATCGATCGTGTGAAAAGGAAGATGTATTATATAGGATCAAGGAAGAAAGGAACATCTTAGGTACATACAGTAACATGAGGGAAAGCTGACTGGATTGGTCGAATATCGCATAGGAACTGCCTTCTAAAATACGATATTGAAGGAAAGATACAAGGGAGGGGAGGACGAGGAAGAAAACGACAGCAGCAACTGGATGACCGTAAGAAAAAGAGAAGATACTTGAACTTGAAACAGGAAACACTAGATAGCAGTTTACAGAACTCGATGTGTAAGAGGCTATTGATCTCTGGTAAGACAGACTACAGAAAGAATGAATGAATGAATGTATGAATGAATGAATGAATGTCTTACGAGCTGGCACTTGCAGCCAAGATTGCTTTGACAGTCGTCATGTATAAGGCCAGGTGTAACAACTCAGGTCCTTCCGTGGGAATTGGGTTGTGGTTTTGTATTTGCTGGTCGCAGTTCAACGTGACAGCCGTCCTCTGGAGTGAGGTCTCTTATTACGTCGAAATGACAGTGTCAAAGCAGATGATATTCACAACTATATTAGCTAAACCTTTGCCAAATCTTGTAGTCCCAGTGGACGGAGTCGATTATATTTATAAAATGAAAGTCGAAACTGACTGTTAGGCTTCAATATCGAGCAGTGCGGCAGTGTATTTGAGACTTTAGCTTTTGTCAGATGTTAGGCAGTCTAGGTTAGTAGATGATTACCGACGTTTCGGGAGAGCCTGTTGCTCCCATCTTAAAGGGTCATCTTCTTTGACTATTTGACTGTTGAAGATGAGACCGATAGGCCGTCCCGAAAAAAATTGGTAATCAACAACTAACCCACGCTGCCTATCACCCCACAGAGCGAAGGCCTCAGTATGCCTATTACAGTGTATTGATACTTTGTGAGAGATCTGAGATTAGCATGGCCGAAACTTAAGATCACCGTGTTTCAGTGTGACGCTGTTGGTGTCGTAGCTCGTTAATTACATTTTGGATGTACCTCCTACGTTCACAAGCGGGATAATACGATTATTCTACAAACTACGTGCTACCAGATTGTACGGCTTTAACACCCTGCAAGGAAGTAGAGACTACTCTTCTCAGTGTTCTTAACACGGTGCATGTAATTTATAAATTAAAAGCTGATAGTTGTAAACGCAGATTCCGCTGGGTGAGTGGTGACCGACTTTTCGAGACAGCGTGATGTTCGTCTTGTAGTTCCGGAAACTTGCGGACCTTTGAACATGAGACTACTACGCTGTATCAAAACGTCGGGGATCAATCGGCCAGTGACGCGGCGCTACCTCCCAGACGGATGCAGGTGGCTTTGCCCATTTGAAGTTTTGCCGAATAGCATGTTGAGAGGGCCGCCTCATCTTATGTAGGTTCGAGATTTACTTCTGATAATAGTCTTTCCGTTAAAGTACGACTGATCACCATCTACATATGACGTTGCAATTCTTACAAGAAAGTTTTAAGTATTGAAAAATATGGGGAATTAAACTAAGGAAGCCTGCCTAAATGAAAAATAATAAGAATAAAACAAAGGCGTGTGCAGCAAGAGAAATTTTATAAGTGAAATTATAGACTTTATAACGGTGGGTGTGGAGATCAAAAGCACAACGTGTTAACGAATATGTATATATATATATGAATAATCATTCAGAGAAAACGAAATGTGTCTCATATTTTATAGGCAAAAGTATAGAATCTGAGACCGAATGAACTATTTTCCGAAGCGGAATGTCTGTTGTTGAGTCTTACTGTGTTGTCATTTGCGGTCGTAGCGAGTAATGAAAAAAGTTTTTGTTTTGTTTAAACATATAGCTTTCCCCACTTTTCCTTTGCTCCCTTTTCCAGGTTTCATACTAACAATATGCTCTTAAGTTGGTCCCTGTCATTGACGTCACAAAACCACGTTTCACTTAACCGAGGTTTTGAATTTTCGAGACTGGTTTACGGTGATTTATTTTTCAAGTCATTTTATTCCGAATTGTTTCGTGAGGAGAGAAAATATTTGTAGAAGAGAAGCGCATCCCAGAAAAAAATTTGTTTAAATGTCTTTCGGATAATATTACAGTTTTCCTGAGTCTTTGATCGAGTATTTAATGTGAGGCATTGGACTTCAGGTTAATGCATGAAGAATGAAGACAGTATCATACAACAAAATAATATCCATAGCTACTTTTGCGTGTCTTCCCTTACATATTTTATCCTTACTGCAGTCGCGTAATTCCACATGAATAGTCGGTATTTGATAATTAGCACCGAGACCCGAGTGAAATTCTTTAAAAGCCCACTTTCTTATTAAACAAATATTTAGTCCTGCATTTCTGTTAATACTATCGGTGTCACAAGAACAGCATATTTGCTGTTTTCTACCGTTGTTACGCACTGACAAAATCAGTTAATCAAAGTACACTGTAACAGGTTTTTTAAACGGATGTTTTACTTTTATTACTGCATTTTCATAATGTAACCTCAAAGTAACGTAGACAGAGGGCCACTTTTTAAACAATGCAAGAGGAGCGACATTTTTTAAAATGTCTTTTTCTATTGCCCCTTTGTCATTGTGCTCTAGCGAATTCAAGACAGTACCTGAGGAAGACCGTCAGAAATGTTATTAAGGGCACTGATCGGCAGGACAGTTAGATGATGTGAGACTGATGAAATTTTCCCACATGAAGAAGCCCCTCAGTGACATCAAAGAGGCTTGTGATGAATTGTTCCCTGCTAGTGTGAGTGGTGTTTGGTGGTGCTCGTATCAGATATGGTACAGAAGTTTCTAGGTTTGTAAAATGTCTGCCGTCGTCCACCGGAGAAATCCACCACTACGACACGGAAGTGAAGAAGAATAACTTCGGACAGGTTCTGGCCTCTGGTGACAAAATTTTATGGAGGGACTGTAGGTGCTTGAGCGCCATTTTGGGGGGAATAATACCTGAGTCTTATTGGAACACATCCCGTTGTGAGTCGCAAATGATCGGTATAATAGAAAATTCAGTTCCACATATCTATTATGTTATAGAAATAAGAAGTCTGTTTTTTTCCAGTGCCACTTACATCGATCAGGTCGGCTCCTCATTGGACACTTTCATAAGAAGAAAATTCATTGTTTTTGTAATAAAATAGTAGTACGGGACTGTATTTCATGTTATATTGTAAGACTCGAGTCTCCTTCCAAAAACGTTTTGACTAGACATGTTTACGAAAATGGGTATAGTGCGCAGACTCCGGAGGAAAAAACCTCTTCAGCTGGTTTAAGTGATAGTGCAAAAGCACAGACAGTGCTAGCGCAAGTGTTAGTGTAAGAGCAGAGGCAGTGCTAATGTAATTGTTAATGTACAAACTGAGACAGTGCTAGAGTAACTTATCAGTGTAAGAGCAGAGACATTGCTAGTGTAAGTGTTAATGTGCAAGCAGAGACAGTGCTAGAGTATCAGTGTAAGAGCAGAGACAGTGCTAGTGTAAGTACACAGCAAAACGTGTACACATTATTGTAGCAGAAACATTGAGACGCTAATGGGTGAACTCTTAGGTTTAGTGCAAGATTAGTAATTTAGGCTAGAATAAGATTGCTTATTAGTCCCTGTGACTAGACTGTAATGACGTAAAGCTCTGAAAGGCTTTATGTATAAAAACAGTTTATGAAAAGGCACTTGTTTTGCGCAGTCAGTGCGTGACTTTGTATGGAGAGTTTGAGGGTAGTTTCACACGTTGCTTGTCTGTTGCATCAAAGAGCTAAGCACTCCACCGTGGGCTCCTTTCTCAATCGTGAACCACGCCCAGAGCCATCTTTCGAGCCACAGGTGCCTCCGTTAAGTAACGGCGATTCTGTTCCAGGGGGAGACACCTGGCTGTCATCAGTCGTGTCCAGTCGCAAGGCAGAAAGTTAGAGTTGAAATCCGTGACAGTTGGTTAAGCAACGAGCTGCAAGTGGTTGCATGATGTACACCATTTTTGTTTAATTTGATTTATTCTGAAATATAAAAATGTCGGTAAACCTTTATTAACTGCACGTGCCGGTATTGTAGGCATAATTTACAAGTTAAAATTAGCTGAAGACATTGGACTGCACAGATTTGGTAACGTCGACGAACGCGAAGTTCATTCAGAGTGAATTTCGCCCATACTCGTCCACCGCGTTAAGCTGGTACGGTCTATATTTTAATGTCCATATTTTTATGCAATACCTGGTGGGGAGACTAACATACCTGTACTGAACTGAACCGTAGCTAGCATGCCGCATATTTACTCTACTCTTTATTTCTTAGTGAATGTAATTTTTAATGTCAAATTAGAATTTCGAAAATATTTTAACTCTACCTCTTTTAGATGGATACGTTTGGAGCACATACAGTTTGTATCTCACCACACGTATTTGTAAGTTGCAATTCTTAAGCGTTTGAGGACTCCCCCTCCCGCTTCGGCCCGATGCCGGCTCATAGCTTCCCAGTAGGTGGCTTCACCACGACCACACTTAGACATACCACACTCGACAGGACTTCTCTGGACAACTGATCATCCAGACGCAGGGACCTCTACCTGTGAACACACAACACGTACAAGAGACGGACATCCATGCCCCAGGCGGGATTTGAACCTGTAATCCCAGCAAGCAAGCAAGCGGCAGCAGACCCACGCCTCAGACCGCGCGGCTGCTGGGACCGGCTTTTCTTCTAAATTGCATATAAAATACCAGTTTATACGTCATAGAGAACGCCGACCGAATCCATTTCAATGACAGGTGTCAAATTTTTGCAGAGAAATAATTACTGTTTAACGTAAAAATCATCTGAAACTTATACATACACTTTGTGGGGAAAATGAAACATTTCTGAATGTTACAGCAGATTTAATACTAAATAGTGTACGTCAGCACAACTACGTTATTACTCAAGGTACTTACATAGGCTACATGTTTCGACTATAGATTAGTCATCTTCAGGCCTATTTTGTCATTTGAGTCACAAGATGCTCTGCACACTTTGGGATCCCATCGTGTTTAATTTTATGTATTCCCAGGATGTAAACACGATGGGATCCCAAAGTGTGCATAGCATCTTGTTACTCAAATGACAAAATAGGCCTGAAGATGACTAATCTATAATCGAAATATTTAGCCTATGTAAGTACCTTGAGTAATAAAGTAGTTGTGCTGACGTATACTATTTAGTATTATGTTACGTTTATAAGCACATCGTGATGCTTCCATACAAAAAAAGTTACAGCAGATGTTACGTATTATTACCACTGGGCTTTAAATTGATCAGACACCCTAAAACAGGATTCAAGAACGTAATTTCGTTTCCAATAAATTTATACCCTATTCTTCTTCAACGAAGTCCACAAAGTGATTCACAACTGTTACTCTTTCAAACGCAGTCCTGAATCATAACAGGCCCGACAGCTGAATCAGTGGAAGCTGTTAAATAGAGTTAACTATTATGCTCTTTCAGTAGAGCTAATTTTCCGGATAAAATATCTAATATCCCATAAGGGTAAAGGAAGAGTAGCGAGTGTGTAAACCCCACAAATTTCTTGCAGTAAAGAACAGTTAATCATTTGATTAGTACGAAGTGCGCTGATAAGTCCTTAGCCCGACCTACTTCCCGATTTCGTAGGACGGAATCGATAGTGTCGTTGGAAAGAGGGTTCTGTTCATTTGCCGAATTGCAAGTCTTTTTCTTGTTACAGAGGCTGAAAGGAAGCATGTCAGGCGACGCGCGCGATTTCAACAACATGGAGACGCGAGCTGTCATCAACTT